>ERZ773014.519-NODE-519-length-26363-cov-6.809146_pt1 | contig 26363 bp, 36 predicted proteins | sample MGYA00580841_ERZ773014 | MGnify/ENA primary metagenome ERZ773014 (study PRJEB29015, sample SAMEA2737989) | human oral metagenome | biome: human oral; feature: human-associated habitat; material: dental | place: China | collected 2067 ... | reverse complement strand
ATCATATCTATCTATCAGAGAAAATGAAGAGTTTACGGTTTCTTTGTGATATACTCCAGAGGTTATCTGACACCCTGTTATGATAGGGGATGTGATTGACTGGATTGAACCTTATTGAGCTGGGTATGCACAAGACGTCAGCCTCAGTAATGAAAGGAAAAGAAAAATCAGTCTCCTACTGTTTATGTGGGAGAAAAAAAGAGAAGCTATAGAATTCCAACCAGATGGCTGTATTGATTATATTTATGATTTAATTTGGGAGAAGCCAATGGGATAAGAAATCAGACTTTTATTTCTTTTTTATACTACAGATGGATGTAAAAATAGATTTGGCTAAATACGCAAAAAAATTAGCAAAGATTGTCATAGACAAGAGTATTATGGAAGATAAAATTTTTGATGTAATTATATCTGATGAAGACAAGGCAAAAGTCTTCTTCCTTGTTTCAGATAAATTAAGAGAGACCGCAGAAGAATATTTATCTTTAATTAAAAAAAGAAAATGCAAGAACTAGAGAATCTCCTTACCTCTCTTGTGGAGAGAGGATGGAAGCCATTCTGAAAAGAAAGGTGCTTTAAGGTAGAGAGTGTTGATAAGAACACCTATGAAGTCAACTGTGGCAATATTGGATATCGCTATTCGCTCAGAGATCTCGTAAGCCTAGAGAGTGGGCTTTGGCAATTTTGTATGGAGAATGGATTGCTTAATAGTCCAGATCAATATCCGCACAAGGATTACCGAGCTAAGAATCCTCGTCCCTATTGAGAGATAAGTTTGAGACGGGACTATTATTATAAGACCGAAGTCTATCAATACCGACTCATAGAATCAGCACTGATTCCTGAGGAGGAACTGGGACAGTTTTTAGTTGATAATATTAAAATACAATGATAGCAAACCAAATACTATGAACATTTGTATGAGTTACATTATGCTTATTTATGTATTCACTAGCAACAGAAGATAGGGCTTGAATATTTGCAACTACAATAGCCTTGGTTGTACTTATAATTACTTACATTATTGTCAATGGCAATGGAGGAATTTAAGGTATGAGATAAGGTAAGATACACTCAAGACTACCTCGATCAGCGAGAGCTTGTAGTTGGGATACCTTATCCGTTTCAAGATATCTATACAATTAAGAGACAACTCACAAGGACTGCTTACTTTGCAGATTGAGAGAAGCCTGAGCATAATGGGAGAATAATCCATCCTCGAGGGATGGAGAAAATAGAAGAATAATTCTGATTTTTATTTTTCTTTTACACTTAGAATGAAATTAAGAATTGTCCAACTTCCCACTGGAGAATACGAAGTTCAGAGATTCTATGATAACAAAAAAGATTCTCCTTATTGGGCTCACTACTACCATAAAGAACCTTGATGACCTTTCCCGATACCTGACCCAAATAAATCAAGATTTTTTACTCTAAAAGCAGCAGAAGCGTTTATTAAAATGCTTTCAGAAAAACCGAAGATTGTAAAGAAATTTGAAATTTAAAAAATCTTATTTATTGAGTCCAGAAACCTAAAAACTCTTAAGGGTTGACTTTATGAAAAATAAGAGTATAAGAAGATCGCTATATTGTTTTTTTTAGTGGTTTTTTATCTATTAAATTCATACAAATGAACGAATTAGAGCAAGTACTATTGCTAAGAATTTTAGTAGAGGGGCAAAATGCTCAACTAGATTCAACGGAGAGCAAAAAACACTTAGCAAGAAGATGATATTACTCAAAACTCCTAGAAAATCTGAGAGCTGATCCGGATTCTGGAAGAGTTATAAATAATATAAGAAATAAACTAGACAATTCTCAAAAAGTTTTTGATTTTGTGGAACGTGTTGTACAAATGTTTATACATACTCGTATAGCACGCACGCAATATTATAGCAATCATCCAACTACCGATTCAATAGATGATGATACAGTTTATATAGATGAGACTTTCGGTATGGGTACATGATTTGTAGCATGAACAGATTACTTTGATTATTCGGAGGAATTGCGCATAAATTCTCGGCTATGAAATGAAGGATATCATATTCTCATTGGACAGGCATCGGGAGAATCATATGTTGAGTATGCAAGAAGACTCCTTGAATGCTATGATAGGGTAAAGGATGGGAATTGAGATATAACAGAAGAAGGACTACTTGCGTTAAATGCTGTCCCATTTAGAGGAGAAGAGATTCAACAATAAAAAAGATCTTAATAGGTACTCCTCTTGCAATCCTCACAATAATCCCTACACTTACAATCACTTTGTACACCGCAGACTCACATACTAGCTGCGGTTTTTTTTGTTAAAAAAGAAAAGAAACCAGACTTTTTAGCCTGATTTCTTCTGATATCTAATAGATCTCTGATAATCTAATGTGACTGCTAGCCTCTGCTCTGCTCCTGGTACCCCACGAGCTACATCAGCTCTTCTTTGTTTGAGTGCTTCTTCTATGGCCGCTCTCTCCTCCTGAAGATTCTCAAAGATCTTCGGGCATCTCAATACAAAATCATAGAAAGAAAGCTTATAAGGCTGGACCCTGATCGCATTTGGTCCTATTCCGCTTCAGCTATTTTTTCAGCTTCAGTTTTGTTCTAATACATATACAAAGCCTCATACAATACGATCTACAATAGCAATATGGCCGTATTTATCTCTGGTTCTTACTATGATATCTCCTTGCATCAGATCATCTGTACCTACTATCTTCTCTCGGCCAGAATTAAAGAGGTTGGCCTGAGGCACTTGCTTTGCGTTTCCGAGCTTTCATATCTTTCAAAATCCAAGTCGCTCAAGATAAAGCTTCGCTAAGTCTACACACTGGAAATTATAAACTCCGTCGTAGTCTATACGCTTATCGAGCCAAGTTTCCTTGAATTTTAACCATGGTCTATTCATCTTGTATGATCTAAAAATCTAAAAATATTTATTGATGAAATCAGTAGCTTTCTTTTTGTCCATATTGTACTGATGATTCTGATTGAGGCAGACTTTACGAAGCATAGAGTTTGCAAAGTTCATCGCTTGCTGCTCATCCTCAGTACCATACTTCCGCTGAGCTGAGATAATTTTTATGGCCTTGCTCACCATGTTTCTGTAATTGAGCTTTGCCATATTCTCCTTATCATCGGCATCAACTACAAGATTTACCCAAGACACCATCTGAGGAATATCTTCAGCTCTGATATAGAAGTATCCACGATCACCGAATTCTTCTCATCGAGAATTTAGGATTTTGATGACTTTGTTCTCATCATCGTAGTCTACACAGGCTACTGCATGAGGAACACTTCCAAGAGTATATTTAGCCACTGGATCGCTAGGAGTAATAGCGTCCCAGTTAATCTTATTAACATTGAGAAGTAGCAAAGCTCCAGCTTTGAGCATGAGCTTGAAGACTTCATAATTGGTTTGGTCTTGCTTAAGGCTTGTGTACTCTCTGATATACCCCATTTCCTTTGCATAGACCAAGGCTTGAGTGGTAGTCAGTGGCCCTTGGATATCTTCAGGATATTTAGAGTTTACAAGAGCAAAGAAGTCTGATCCATTAAGATATTCTCGCTCAAGCCCCTCGGCCTTATACTTTGGATCCTTGAAGCCGTTTATGATAGAGCAGAGAGCGAAAGCAGTACAAGCAGCTTCATCTCTTTGGTTAGGGATTGCCTTAAGTCATTGTCGTCTGTACATGATTTTATACATAAAAAAATAAAAGAAAAACCTGAGTCTTATTCAGGCTTTTTTGGTGCTCACAAATCTCAGAAGTAGTTAGTATTGATCCACTTAGTGATGATATTCAGAACAGGCATTGCAAGTCCAATAATGACAACCTGAAGATCTCCTTTAATACCTGTTAGAGTTGTTGCTAAGAATGCTACTCCTGCATTGAATACTTGCCGACATAATGTTCTAAATGCTTTGTTTTTTCGTAATTCTTGCATGATAATATGAATAGAAGATAAAAACTATCTAATACCTGGTAGGTTTCTCTCAATTTTTGAATCCGTAAATCGCTGCGACAAATTCAGCATCTCTCACTTTCTGAGCTTCTATGAATTCCTTTCTTTGCTCTGCAAGAGCTCTGTTATGGTCTGCTACTATTCAATTGATAGAGCTCAAGAAGTATACCACAAGGAAGATTATACAAATTAGAGCCACAGCCATAATTGCAAGGAAAGTCCCTCTTTCCGTCCTGGTAAGACTTATAGCAGTCTCTCAAGCTGATTTTATTTCATTTTCTAGTACCATTTTGGGTTATTGAATTATAAATTAAAAACGAATAATAGATTCCTTGCAGTGATCCTTGTCCAACGAATCCAGGACACCAACCACTGCACGGCCAAGACAAGTCAGAGTTCAGGTTTCTTGATTCTTTCCAAGAACTGAGCTGATAGTCTCCTGCACTTTGCCAAACTTATATCAGCTCGAAGTAATCAAACAGCGATTGAAGAGATCCCTGCACACTGAGTTCCCTATCTGGTCTATTCCAATAGCTACACTACGGAAGATCCCACCTAAGTATCAGAGTCCCTTCTTGCTCGCTGAGTTCCCACAAGGAAAGAAAAACCTGAATCAGATTTCCCCTAGTGTCCATAAGATCCCCAGCGGTAGCAATACCACCGCCAGAGCTAGGGCTACGATCAGGAGAGCTAGGCTATGCAGAAGGTTCTTCATTTTTTGGTTTAGCAAATAAAGCCTCTACCTCAGGAGGAAACTTAATTCCAGCACCCTTCCATTTTTGGTATTCCGAGCTAGGAAGGTATCCCTTGACATCTGTAATATCAATATGTGAGAGGTAAGTAATACCGTCTTTGGTTATGGTCTGACTCTGAGAGTATGCAAGCCTGACAGCTACGAGCTTATCCCTAAGCTCTTGACTGGAAAGGATGAGAGAATAAGGAATCTCAAAGGTAACATAGTGTGGCTCTTTGGGTTTCTGCTCCTCTAGCCGAGCTTCATATTCCGCATAATCTACGAGCTCAGCTAGCTCTCAATCATTGAGTATTGGATTTAACTCAGTGAAGCCTACAAACTGACCGTTTTTTGTGATTTTATACATAACAACAATTTAAGAAGATAAATCAGATTGAATTTGAATTGTATAATACATACTCGTACTACCTCCTGCAGTATTCCAAGAATAAAGTTCTACATCAATAATCCCTTGAGGTAGGAGAAAGATTATTTCAGATTCTCAATTAGAGTTTCTATTTAGCTCCTGAAGAACTACTCCATTTTTCTTGAGCTTTATTTTTCCAATCGCGTTATTCCCATAGCTACCATCTACTCTTATATTCATCTTACAAAAAGAATTTTTTGGACACTTGAACTGTTTAGTCTCAGTACTATTTCAACTTTTATTCCCAGTGAATGCTACTGTAAATGGTCAAGCCCCTAATCCTCATTCCTCTTTCCAAGTCCTATCTGAATGATAACCAAAGATGGTGAATTCTCACTTCTCCCCCAGAGCAACCGTTTTTCTACAATAAAGTGTCCTTGCTAGTGATTCTCACGGCTTAGCAGATATCTCCCGGTTAATATCAACATCACACCCTGTATAATAAGCTGAATAATTCCCAGAATCTCCTTGAATATAGAGTTCTAATTTTTCAAGCAGTTTTTTCTTTATAATGGTTGTCTTGGTTAATTCGGTTGTTTGGTTGTATCCATAAGTTGCGAGTATCTGATCTCATAACTTCACATGGAATCCTCATGCGGTATTACCGTAGCCAGAGTTTTTCCAATTAGTACATTTTATTTTTATTTTGATTGTAAACTCCTCAGACGGTGTTATAATCTCAGAAATCTGGTTTTTAGGAAAACCATTATTGAAATTATTTCTATTGGGGAGCGTCCACTTTTTCACACCAGAAAACGAAGAACCTCAAAGTCAGAAAATTGCATTAGAATACCATCATTGACTATTACATACAACATTTGCATAGGTTTTATTGTGCTTCTCCTCGGATTCCACACAAATGACACCGTATCCTAGTGATGGATTTTTAGAGACTCCAATACAAAAGTAATTGCTTCCGTTCACTGTTCCGCCTTGTTGTTTGAGAACTATGATGATAAACTCATCTTTCGCAACTGAGATCTCTTTCGAGAGCGTAACAGTTTTCATCTGATAGGCAGTAGTGATTTCACTATACCTTACACTACCAGTAGCCAAAACTTCATTACCTACCACAAATTCTAATCATAGCGAGCTAACTTTCTTTGCTTTTCTGATTTCTACTTCCAAGTTCTGACTTGGTTCTCATACTTTCTTAAGATAGAGCTCTAAAGTATTGAAAGAGACTCCAGTAGATACCCTAGGAATATGAATTCCTTTTGTGAGATTAGTTTCTCAGATTGGGCAATCTGATGCCACTTCAGATACAAGTGGTAAGTGATATTCGTAGGCTTCATCATTTTCTTTGAATACTTCAGCTACGACGGCTTTAATTCAAAGATGGTCTGAAGTTCCTGCCTCCTCTAGCTTCCCTACCTTCTCCTCAGCTTGGGATACCTTCTCCTCTAGGGTAGTGGTTCTCTGAGATACAGAATCAAGATCAGTTTGATTCGCCTTTCCATCAACTTCGGTTTGCAGGTCTTCAATATGCCTAGCAAGTACGAATAAGCTCACAAAATCATCAGCTGAAAAATCTGATGGAGTCGTTCATTCAAAACCCCTCTTTACGGTAAGTTGATCTCAATTTTTAGCTGTTACCTCAATTTTTTCTGACTTTGTAATTTCTCAGTTAGAATTTCTCTTATTGAGAACTACTAAAAACGGAACTCCAGGGAATTTATCACCTTGCCCTTCTTTAACTACGAGAGTAGTTGCTACTGAGGAGATTCCAAACTGTAATTGAGCTTCTGCATTGTCTTTAACTTTATACATTGGCTATTTTTTAGATATAAAATGTTCTAAGGTTTGATAACTATCTAGGGTAACTACAGCAGTATTAGGTCAGTATTGAACCTGCTTTACTATTTTATTTTCTATAATCCAATTAGTGTTCCTCACAGAAACCTTATCTCAAGGTTTAATCTTGTTAAAGGCATACTCATTATTGACTGATACTCTACAACTTTTGACTATAGACTTCTCTTGCAAAAGAGCTTTGAGCCTAAGTTCAGCTGTGGTTATATCTTTGATCTGACTCTCGTCTACCACCAACTCACTGATACCGTAGGTCTTTATTCAGGCTTCATCTTTTATACCTACATTCCCTCAGTCATAATTTAGAGTTATAGCATTGAAGTAATTTGAGCTTTCTTCAGCAATATCTATTTTGAAGCAGTCCAGCCCATAGGTTAATTGATGCTTTTCTCCTACAGAATTGAAGTGAACCACATTTTCTGCATCAATAAAGAGTGTCCGGTCTTTAGTCAGCTTCAACAATTCTTGAAGTAATCAGAGATAAGTCAGATTTTCAACATTGATTGTAATTGTTCACAGATAGTTTTTGATTGCATTCGTCTTAAATCATTGACCAATCTTATCAAAGGCCTCACGAATCAGTTCACTAGGATTTCAGCTTTTTTCTCCGTTTGAATACGGCTTAAATGCTAATAACCCAAGCATTCAGCTTGTCGCAATAACCTGTTTTTCTCAACTTCTATCTGAGAGTTTAGTTATTCAGTTCACAAATCCCTGATAAATTGCCTGAGTTCCTTTATAGATTTTTACTCTATCTCTATGTTGGATCTCTATACTTCAAAAATACTCAAAGTTTAATCCCGAATATCCTCAATTCACACTAGCAGAAAACGAATACCCACAATGCACTAGCTTTTCACTCAGAGTTGTCTTGAATACTCAGTTCCTATCATAAATTTTTATGCTATACATAAGTATCAGAATACTGGATAAATATTTCTGCCTCATATCTTCAATTCATCTCTATTTGTATAGAGCTAGAGCCAATTGCTAGCTCTCCAAATTCTCCTATTCGATCTATTCCATATCTTCCATTTAATGCTACATTGAGTTTCTCTCCATTGATAGTCAAAATATCTCACTCATGCAGTTCTTGGTTGATTTGTAGCACTTTTCATCAAATTGTCAGTTCGACTTTATTCACATTTTCCGCGGACTTAAAGGCAATATAAACCGATGGTTTAGCAGAGTGAGAGCCTGATAGATACTCAATAGTTGTATTAAAGAGAGCATTGATTCATAGAAATCAGAGCTCGTTCGTATGCACTGAATACATAAACGGATCTGATATTTTGAAAGTAATTTCTATCCCTACGGTATTAATTGTCCAACTATTCCTAGGGATAGATAATCCTAACACAACCGCTTTTGTTTTCAAAAGTCAGATTTTTCTTTTAAGTATCAGTGTTTTTTCGCCATTCAGGAGATTTGCTTTGATACGATTGATTTTTTGCTCTAATTCTTGCTGATTCTCAGCTTGGATCCGTCATCTAATAGTTATCTTTTTGCTTTTTATAAGCCAATTACTCAATCCTTGACCGTGAGTAGTGAGTTCGTAGGCTTGGAGATCAAATTCGTTTCCATCATAACTATCTGGTATATTAGAAATTAGAACATCCGAAAAATCATAGTCTCCAAAACCTATTTGATCAATTATGATTGATCAGTTTTTAGGTCTTTGATTGACTCCATACAGAACGGTTCAGTACAAGATTTTTCAGAACATTTCTAATAAGTTCACAAAGATAAATTGCGGTAAATGTCGGTCATAACAGATCTCACTTTTTGAGCAAAGGTTTCCATATCGCTTTCACTACCGATATGAACATCTCAAAATTGCAGAGTAATCTGAGGGCTTGATTGACTAGGAGATTTACTGATTGTTCCATTAACTGCAGGGCGGAAATATTCAGATCCTAATTCATTGATTTTATAAAGTTGACCAGCAAGTACGGCTCATCAGCTAGCACGACCTCCAATAGGTCTCTTAACTGCTGTTGCTTGTTCTCCTCACCCTCACCAAAGGCTAGCAATTGCATCTTTTGCGGCCTTAATTTTGTCCCAAACCGCACTGATTTTGTCTGAAATCCAACCAATAGCAGAACTAGCAATATTTTTGAGTCCGTTGAACATTCCGTCCCAAAGATTAGTTATCGTAGTTTTTATGGTCTCAATAATTCACGGAAGATCTACATTAAAAGCTGAAAATATTCAGATAATGCTATTATACCATGATGAGAATATTCCCTTAAGGCTTTCCCAAGCTCAAGACCAATTTCCAGTGAAAACATTCACAATGAAATCTATGATTCCCCCTAGAATATCTACGCAAGAGGAGATTGAGTTTCAGATTGCCTTAAAGATTGATGCAACAAGATCTCATACTACAGGCAATATTGCAGACATAACCTCTCAAAATCACTCTCGCAAAGGGATAAGAATAGGTTCAAGCTTTTCTCGAACTTCCTGTACAGATTCCCGTATAAGTCCAAAAGCTTCAACAAAAGCAGTTCAAATTTCTTGTAATATTGGCTGTAAATCCTCCCAAAGCTGATTAACAAAGTCTCTGAATCCTCAGAGATTGGTTGCATAGGCCACACCAAGAGCAGTCAACACTCAGATAATAATTCCTATAGGTCAGGTAAGTGCTGAGAATATTGATCAGAGAGAGGATAGTCAACTTATAGATCCTCATATAATACCAGCTAATCCTGAGAACACCCCTTTTAATACTCACCAAGTTGTACTTATCGGTCAAATTGCCATACCGACAGTTCACATAACTACAGCAATACCAGCTAATCCAGCAGTGATTTTTAATATCCAGGCAAGCAATTCAGGATGATCTTGAGCAAAATTTGCCACTTTTTCAGCCAAAGGAGTAATTGCAGTAACAAGGTTTTGTACTACAGGAATCAGAGCATTCCCAATAGCTCCTTTTAGATTATCAATCGCAACAGCGAATTTCTCCATTTTTTCTTTATTGGACAATGGGATGTCTCCCATCGCCTGCATTTCTTTTCTACCATCTGCTATTACTTTATTGATCAGAGCTTGTTTCTTCTCTGCATCAGTTAGTTGAGATGCAGCTTTCCCTATAGATTTTGCATACTCCTCATTGGCTTCAGTAGAATTTACTACAATTCCTAGATTATCAAGAATCATAGCTGATCAACGACCTAGACCAGTCACGATATCATTATAAGCCTGTGTAGTGGTAATACCCATATTCTTTGCCTTAGTTCTAGCAATATCCATAAGAGTCGTAAAATCTCCAGTGTTTTTTGCAACACCAAGAGACATCGCTTTATTTGCCGCAAGAATGAGATCGTATTCAGCAACTGTGCCTTTAGAAGATGTTTTAAGTCAATCAAGGATTGATTTACTATTAAGATTCATGTTTTTAGAAAGCCTATCCATAGCCTCTTGAGCTTCTTGAGTCTGCATTGCTGCCCCCGTAAAGTCTTTAATATGAGTAGTAAGAGAACTAAATACAGATTGCCCTGCATCTTTCAGTTTTGCAAATGATAATTCGTTATTTTTTGCCCAATTCACCAAATTATTCCCAGCATTTTTTAAGGTTGCGGAAGCTTTATCTGTTGCAGAGAGAAGTATTTGGATTGTGTTTTTAACAGCACCCATTCCGAATCGCTTGCTTTTTTGAAATAAAAGTTTATAATTTCATTGTATTTATATCTCTAATACTTTTTGCTATGGATATTATGCATTATCTCTTATACAAGGAGTATTATTCTTGAGCTGAAGCCAAGAGGAGGAATAATTCTGGCAATAGTCTAGTATCTGCTTTGTTTTTTTTAGTATTAAGTTTACTAGGAATTGTAGTCTTCGGTGGTTTAAGTTATTTTTTACGATTTATTTTTTCCCTCTAACTCTATCCTAACAACAATTGCTTGCACTATGTCCATAGGACAATCAAGGTAGTCCTGGTAACTCCATCACATATACTTCATAATTTCTATAGCCTTGATTTCCTCTAATGTAGTTCCTCAAACCCCCTTAAAGAGCTTGGAGTATTCATACTCTAGCTCTTTTTTTTTGTGGAGTTTACAAGCTCATCTATTTTTTTAGCTACAGCTTCATTAAGAAGTGTATAATCTTCAATATTTTCTATATCTAAAATCAGATTTAATATTTTTTCTTTATCAGTCTCTCCATTGATTGAGTAAATAATGAACTTTGCAAGCTGATTTCCGAGCTCAATTTCGTCAATTTCCTTGTTTTGAAATTGAGTATTGATTCTTGCAATTTGCTGAAATTCTCTCACGGTAATCTTTTCTAGAAAAGTGATGTTTAGGTTTCCAATCTGCATGATATTAGAAGGGATATAAAACTATTTTTGGTATAATTAGATAAACAGAAAAAGCAAAAAACAGACTAGTTAGAGGTCTATTTTTAGGACTTTTTTGCCTTGATTTTTTGGTAAGGAAATATAACCTACTGAGTAGTTTTTATTTTTTATTATTATACTATGAAAAAACTTTTCGCCCTTCTCCTTGTGGGAATTTTTAGCTTGGGAACTCTTAGTTTCGCACAGACTCCAGTAGAACAAAAAGCTGATGAGCTAAGAGCGGTTGTAAAACTCATACTTAATCAATCAAAAGATAAACAAAAAGATACTCAATTCGTAAAAGCTCTTTTTGCATGATGCGAACAAACTTGCTCTGATCCTACAATTAAAGAAGCGGCAAAACTTATAAATACTACCTTTGATAAGGATTTTTGACTTACAGCTACTGAGGCAAAAAATCAGACTTATAAACTTATTGAGGTTGTGGATTGAGACACTGTAAGAATCGAGAAAGATGGACAAGTAGTATCTGTTCGTATGATTGGGCTTGATGCTCCAGAAAGCACAACTACGAGATATGGTCATATGGAGTGTTTTGGTAAAGAAGCATCAGCTCATCTTACTGAGCTCCTAAGTTGAGTCTCTCAGATTGAACTAGACATTGATCCTACACAAACCGCAACTGACAAGTACTGAAGACTTCTTGGGTATGTAATAGCAAACGGAGTAAATATGAATCAGAAGATGATTGAAGATGGATATGGATTTGAATACACCTACAATCTCCCTTATAAATATCAATCTGAATTTAAATCTGCTCAAAAAATAGCTTCAGAAAAGAAATTTGGACTTTGGGCTGATGTAGCATGTAAAGGCGAAAGAAAAGCTATTGAAGAGGAATCTAAAAAAGAGACTGAAAAACCATGAAGCTCTGAAGATAACATTTCAAAAGAGGAATATTTTTCATACAAAACATACTACACTTGACCAAAATGAGGTTGTTATTATTGGAGTGGGAATGATAAAGTCTATGTAGATAGGAGTTACTGTTGAAGAAGTACAAGTATTACGACAAGTTCCTCATACAATTCTAGCTCCTCATACAGCTCTTACTCAGATTCTTCATCAGGAAGAATTTGCTATACTGGACCAAGAGGAGGACGCTATTACTACAATAGTAAAGGAAAAAAAGTTTATGGGTGTTAAGCAAGTTCAATAAAAAAAGAAGTCTGGTATCCGACTTCTTTTTCTTTTTACTCAATCAGTGGAATCATATCGCATCTACAGTTAGGATGTAGAGGACTACCAATCACATTTTCATATTCTAGCTTCAATTTCCCCCCATTATTTCCAGTCATTACTGATCCTTTTTTGAAGAAGTCCTCTTGCAGAGCAACTTTTTTTCCGTGCATCTTCCCACAATGCTCACAGACTCTTTCATCAATAGCAGTTCGCCACTGCTTATATTTAACTACGCCAGATTGTTCTCGTGCTGATTGTTCTGCATAAGTTCCAAACCTGATTGCCTCCGTTCTTACGATGGTTTCTAATCTACGACCTTGCAGTTCATCAAAGACTTTCACAAGCTCTTGTTTGATTTCTTCTGGTTGCATATTCCCAGCAAGCCCCATCTCTACGACCTTTCCGATCTTTTCGTCAGTTAGAGCATCAACATTTTTTGCTATGAGCTGAATTTTCTGCTTCAGCTCTTTTTTAATTTTATCAGTATTGATATTAAACTCCAATTCTACACCCAGCTCACTCATTGCTCTTGCTCCCTCTTCAGAGATTAAAGTTTCCAATTCTGGTCTGAGGTAAATATGATAGAGAGCGTAGTATTTGAGCAAGAGCTGATAATCATATTTTTTAAATCCTTTTTTATGCTCTTGCTCAAATTTTTTCAATATATCTTGCTTTTGCTTTTCAAAAATTTTCATAAATCAGGATTTTAGCATTTTTTCGTATTCTGTATTTTTTTTCTGTTTTTGGATCCATCTTTTTTGCATCCATTCTTCAGATCGCTTGATATTCTCCTTAACGATTGTCTGAAAATCTACCGATTTCATACTTATTCAGATGAGTTCTTTTTGTGCCTCCTGTCTTATTTCTGCATTTGTCCCGTCCACAAAGACATCTCCTCACTTGATAGGTTTATATCAGAGCTCTTGTCTGTATTCGTTTCTTGTTATTCCCCCTGCAAAATAGTGATTTCTGATTTCCTCCTCGTCGGTTGGTAATACATTCACAAATTCAAAATTTCAGATTCCTTGGAATAACTGGTCATTAAATACACGAGCAATCTTTTTCGCTAACGGCTCAATACAACGAGAAGAGAAGACCTGATTAAAAGCTTTTACATTACCAACATTTACTCCTTCTCCGATACCTAATACTGCTTTAGGTACTTTATAGATTGCAAGAATTTTATCTCTATCTCGAGACTGCTGAGCAATAAATTCCATCTCTTTTGGAGAGGACTGGAGATTGGCTGGTTTGATACCAAATGGTAAAATCGCCAGCTTACCCGCATTATCAGCTCAACTATGGCGAGCCTCCCAAGAAGCCTTAACTTTTTCTATTTGCTCCTTACTCATTGCCTGTTCTGTTGTGAGTATCATTCCTGGAGGAGTATCGTTATTAAGGAGTGCATAATTCCACTTTTCAATCTCTTTTTCTCCTCTGATGGTCATTGCGATCGCTTGAATTGGACTATAACCTCTTGTGATATACGGATACCTTTGACTAGGATTGAACTCAGCAAAGACCATAACCTCTTCAGGTTGGAGAATAATTTGGTTGCTTCATTCTTGGTATACCCAATTCTTTAAGTATCAGTTACTATCTATTTTAGGGGTAATATTCCATGGTAAAAGCATACTCAAACCAAGCACTTTTCTATTATTCATTACTTTCCATACATAGGCCGTTCCAGTCATCTTCATAAAGATTGCGATATTTTGCAAGAGTTCTGGTGTAATAAAGTCTGAATATTCATGTTTAATCTCCTTGTCTTGTTTATTTGAGATTCTCCAGTTTAATCCTGACAGACTATCAGAAATTGCCGTAATCGCTGCATATTGCCACCCAACAAAAAAATTTATATATTCATGATTTTTGATTGCTTTATCTCAACCAAAACCTCAAAAAAGGGTTAAAAAACCTGATTCAGATTTCTTAAAAATATTTTTTAGTCGAGTAAACATTTTTTTTACATTGAAAGAATAAAATCAGTATGGATTGCCAATAAAACAATTGCATGGAGTGTTGGCCCACTTTCAGTCTCTACACTCTGAATATCTCAACCGACCGCATCAATCTTTAATGCCAATCAGTCTAAATCTGAACGATCAAATCTTTCTATTACCTCATCCAAAATATCACAAAGATTCAACTCTGATTGTCTATTCCCAAGAGTTATTGTCTCTTGAAAAATATTGATCTGGAAAAAATATTGTCTCTGATGATGATTACTATCTAGATTCTGGCTTTCCACTCTATCAAAATTAAAAAAGATTGATGGGAATCAACCAAATTTTTTTGGTATTCCATCAAAGATCTCTGCTACTCCTTCAATCTTTTGTAATTCTAAAAGAATTTTAGATCTTAACTGGTTTATCATCAGAATCTTGTAGTGATTAAAGTATTGATAATCTCAGAGAATCTTTTTTGGATCCTTGTCTCTGAGTTACTCAAAGCCCTATTAAAAAACGGATTCGCTTTCGTTCAAGGGTGTCTGACTGATTTGACTGGATGCGGTACACCTTTCCGAAAAAGTCCTTTTTTCTCCTTCGGTTTAATAAGATGAGCCTTTGTCCCCTCATGAACATAGAGAGCATAAGCGATATTATTATAAATCATAGCATAGTCTGTATAGACTTTACTTCTGATATATTTTCTCAGTATTCATTTATCTACAGGGGCCTCCTTTTTTGCCTCTCACTCAATGAATATTGCAGATTCTTTAAGCCACTTTTCTCTTGCATTTTTTAAATCAAGTTCTCCAAAAGTCTGAAGTTTTTTTGCTACTTCTTCAGCTCAAACAATTTTTAGTATTACATTCATTTCTCCAAAATTACTGTTGTTAAAGCCAAATTTCAGCCCCTCCTCTGTGCGACTCCTTGCACAGAATATTCTTGTCCATCAATTACGATAGTATCGGATTCTCTAACATCTACCCAAGCAGTAATGCTCAGCTTATACATTTTTCAAAACTTTCCAGCCTCCATCAGACGAGAATTCTCTCCAACTGCGGTCAGATAAGCAGGATGTGTAGCAATTGTTTGTTTCTCTCTCGCTATCTTCCCCTCATAGACAAGCCTTTTTACCTCAGCGTTGCAATTAAATAACATCAATAACTCTATATCTATCTAAAAGCACTTTTACTGCATTTGGCACTTCTTCATTACTGAATGTGATTGAATAATCACTTAATCTTTCCGAACTAATACCGAGTTTTTGTGTCGCTTTAATCTTTACGAGATCAATTACTGCAAAAAAGATATCTTGAGGAATTTTATCAGCTTTATCTAAGGAATAGTCTTGGAAAGTGTAGGAATTAACAAATGCAAAAGCTGACTGAACTAAAAGTTCAATCGTTGCTTTGTCTCGTCCACCTCCCAAGACCGTAATACAATTTTGTATCAACTGCTCCTTATTCATCCTTAGTTTCTGCATCTTCAGAAGTTAAAGCCTTATTCTTTGCTTTTTTAACAGTCTTAGTTTCTGCATCTTCAGAAGTTTCCTCTTCTTCAATGAGTTTAACATATTCCTCTCCATAGCTTTCAGCGACTTCTTGTTCAAGTTCTACAACTTCTCCAGCCACTTTACCATCAATTCTACCTTTAATTACTTCGTATTTCATGATATTTCTTATATTAAGAATAAAAAAGAAGGGAGAAATCAGAATTTTATACCTCATTCTCCCAAAAAGATTAAGCGTGAGTCTTGATTACAGCGAACGCTTCATCAGCAAGAGAAATTCCGCATACTCTAGCAGATCCCTTGATTGATTGAATATCTTTCTCCCACTCTCCAGACTTATATCCAACTTCAAAGCTGAGTCCCTTTCTGATTCCAAGAGCAAAATGCTTCAATGCTCCAAATGCGATGAATGGAGTATTAACTGCGATTGATCCACTAGGCATCACATCTGTCAGCTTTACAGGATATCCGAGCAAGAATCCTCTTTCTCCGTTATCAAGTGTTCTATAAAGAGGTCTACCATCACTATCTTTAAGCTTCTCAATAATAGCAATTGCATCTTGGCTAAGGTACCAAGCAGGCTTTGCATTCTCCTTATACTTAAGAGGAACTTTTCTCACTGCATCAATCAAGTTGTCTGCTGTTAATGTTGCAGCATTACCAGTAGTCGTGATCACATTTACATTTTGGAGATTACAAATTCCTTTGATTTTAGAATTTCCACTAGCTGTTCCAGTCAATACTTCTTTATCCAAGAAAGCAGCAAAAGCTTCAGCAAATTCTTCTTGAGCCTTATTCCAAATCTCATCTGCTTCTGCACTATCAGCAATGAGTTCATAGGTTGCTGAGAGAATTGCACCGATCTTTTTAGCTGTCAATTCTTTTCTCTCGTAGTCCATTTTAGTATCTTGGTATGCACCAGCTTCATCTACATAGAATACTTTGAGTCCTGTTTTTCTGAGAATAAAGTATTTTGTGTTAGAGTTCATTTTAGAGATATTACAATCTTTCCAGATTCCGTAGTTTTCCATAAATCTCAATACTCCTTTTTCAAACTCAGGATGAACAAGATATCCACCATCTCCATCAGTGCCAGTATTCATTGCCTTCATTACTGAATCATCTCCACTTCTGAGAGCAACTAATGCACCAATAAAGTCTTTTTTGGTCTGCTCAAGATTTTCTTCAGCATTACCAAATTTTGACTTTTCTACCAAGGTTTTAATCTGTTCCTTGATTTCTTTGATGTCAGTATTTTCTGACAAGTTTAATTCTTTAAGTTTTGCATCTACTGCCGCTTCTACTGCAGCAGGAACTGAATCCTCTAAAGATTTTGCCAACACTTCAGCGATTTGTTTCATTTGTGCTTCGTTCAACATGTTTTTTTACAAAATAAGAATAAAAATCAGATTTTTTAGCCTCTTACGGCTTTTTTGAACATTGCTAGACCTTCATTACCAGCTCTAACGATGCTCTGGAGAGTTTCCTTTGCGATGATATTAGCCTCATCTTTTTGCTTGGTATTGCCATCTACCACAGCTTGCAAGAGAGTCTTTACCTCGTGAATTTCCTCCAATATCTCAGCTTTGAACGCTTCTAATTCAGATTTTTCTTCCTGTATAATTCCCGCCTCGACCCCCTTTTTCATAAGCTGTTTTTGATCAAGACTAAGGGCATTCGGATTGCATGGAACTGCCACAAATGAGAGTTCCAAGAGTTCTGCACTTGTAATAATTCTGCGATTGTCCTCCTGTCTTTGTTTTGGAATAAATCCCACAGAAACCGTTTTTACCATTCCCTCATCATAGAGATCAGCTAACAATACTCCGAGAGGATTGCTTTTACTGAACACTCCTTCAATAATCAATTTTCCATCTTCTACTCAAATTTTTGTTGCCTTACCTACGATATTTTCTATTTGATAATCGTGATTTGCGATTATAACAGGATTTTTCATATAGTTTTCCCAGTCCCATCCAGCAACTTTGATTACTTCTCAGCTTCTATCAGTATCCTCAGTCGAAGCAACCACTCTGAATTTTCTATCAGAATCTTCTCCTTTTATTTCCAAAGAAGAAATCTGATTTTTGATTGCACTTGCTTGTTCCTCACCAATAGATAGGAACTTTGCTTGTAATGTATTCATCATGCATAACGAGAATATAAAATTAGTAATTAGCTTGAGTATTCTTGAGCTTAATTTCTATTGCTTTTTTGGTCTTAACGTCATAATGACCTTTGAATTTTACAGACTGTTTGGTAATATCATCAACAGTATAAGCAGGCGTCCAGTCTGTAATCTGCACTTTACTCAAATCAATTTGTAAAGTGTTATTATGCGTTCCATTGATTGGATGTTTAGTATCCTCAGCCAGCATTCTGAAAGCTTTTGGGATACCATTGAGGAACAAATCCTTGTATGTATTGTTCTCAAAGATCATCTCCATACTACCTTCAATGCTTACTCCTGCATTGATATAATCAATAGGATCGATACTTGATAGGCATTCAATATCTTTAATCTCCTTTTTTATTGATATCGTAACACTCTGGAGACAGATATTCTGAGCAGCATCAAGTTTTGCTATGGTATCAGCGAGATAGACCTTGAGCATATTCGCCACAAAACCTTGCTCGTCTTGGTATTGTACAGTATGTGTAGTGGTTTCTCCTTTTCTGCTTCTGAGTTTGATACTCACAGTCAATTTCCCTCAAACTTCCGCATTGAAATCCATTGACTCAATAATTGCGAGTGGATAACTGCTAGAACCTAGAGGCGAACTTGTTCCAATCGTTAAGGTTGGATGAGTATTACTTTCTAGAAGTGTAAAGGTGTGCTCATGAGCTGGAGCCTTTGCGGTGGTAGCTACCGCACCAAGCAAAGCTTTTAAGAAGAATCAAATACCATTTGGATACACCTGACCTCCAATCGTTCCTTCAGCTCGTTGCTTGGTAACTTCTGAGCCAATAGAGTCCATCAGAGTATCTACCACTCCTGATTCTGATTCTACATTCGCCTTATCAATGAAGGTATTATCAGTCCAAGGCATCCAGTATGCAATATTTGCCTTTTGACCTCTTGTAGATTCTAATCCTACACCAACTCCAACTTTTTTCCCTGTAAAAATTGTCATCTTTTTTGGAATAAAAATAAAATGCTGACTTTATCTCAGTATTGTTTTATATCTCTTATTAAGAAAATCAAAAAAACACCTAGTCCTTGTCCTATTTTTAGGACTTTTTTGTTTGATAAGCTATTTTGATCAGATTTTTTGACTGGTGACTGTACTTATAATAAGTTTCTTTACTCGCCATAAACAAAAACTTCATAATCCATCTTTTGGGTCGCTTTTCCCTATATTTGAGAAAAATAAAGCACTGAAGCTTAAAGCTCTGCTTATAAAAAAGTTCTTGTTTCCCTAGCGGTCGGTCTTGTGGGGGGAGAGGTTCTCGATAAAGAGGATTCAACATTTGTTTTTTTATATGAAGTAAATATCTAATTCTGGAGTTCTGTTGAGTTCAAACCACATCCTCATAGCAATTGCGTCAGAACGGTCTGGACTACGACCAATAAGAGATTTGATTTCGTCTTTACTTATAATTTGCAGTTTCCCTCACTTGTCAGGATTTTTTTGCTTGATCACATCAAGTTCTTCAATGATTAGATCTTTATCATCGCTGTCCATTACGATCAGTTGCATTTTTCAGCTTTCTATAATTTGTTGTAGCTCAAAGTAGCATTGGTCTTTTAGATTTTTGTAGTTTCTAATCTGCTTCTCTTCAGGAGAGAGAATAGGACTAGAATTATTAACAAAACCCTTACATTCCATCTGATCTACTACACCGCCACCGACTCAGTCTTCATCGCAAATAGTATCAGAGTTTTTTACCTGATACTGTCTTTGTAATCAGTGGAGAAAGTTAACAGTTTCTGTGGTTCTATTCTTTTTACGAGTAAATACTCTTCAGATCCATCAGTCCCATACTATTGCTACCGTACTATCGTCCCCAAGCCTTGCAATATCGCAAGTGATATAGTGGGTCCCACTTTCTCATTGGTTCGTAAAGAGATCACAAATATCGTCATACTCATAAAGCTTAGTCGGATCATCATCATAGTCCCAGTTCCCATGGAGGAGCCTCTCCTTAGTAATTTTGTCCGCTCTTTTGAGATTGTCCTCATATTTTTTGTGGTCTATGAATGGATTATCTTTGTAGAGTGAGGGGATAAAGATTCTATCTCTTGGCAAGGTCCCCTCTCTCTGTGGCTTAATAAAGTCATTGTAGAGATGGCACTTCATAGGATTACAGGTCATAATCACTTTTCAGACAAGATTATACTCTCTGATCTTCTCCGTACACCTGGAGAGAATAATATCAATCGCTTTACGGACAACCTGCTGTGCCTCGTCTATAAATCCGTAGGTTATCTCATACGATCCAAGCCAGTTGAACTCAGTATCACTTGGTTGTTGCTTAAGTGGGACAAAAAGTATTTTTGAGCCGTTGTAATAAGTAAGTTCCTTTGTTTGAAAATTGATATTATACTCTCTATCTTGTTGCATACCGTGCTTATTCAACACTTTTATTAACGTTGCAAGTGTAGTTTTCCTCAGATCATCCCATTCACTACGGCCCACTAACCACACAATTCACGGTTTAGCAATACAAGTGAGATTGATGATCTCGCAGACTCCTCGCGACTTTCCTCATCTAGCTCCTCAGCCATAGAGGATCTCCGTAATTCCCCTATCATTGAAAGCTTTTCGGAGCTCTTTTTGTTTTTGGGTGAACTTAGGCTTCAGTATCCTCTGGTGTGACATCAGAAATCTCAATTCATGTAAAACTATATTCCATATTCTCCTGTAGTTGTTTAGGGTTTCTTCAATAACTAGTATTGAGCACAAACTGCACCATCTGAGGATTCATCGTCCCCTCAAGTCCTCCACTTTCTAACACTCGCTCAAAGAAGTTATTGATAGCCTCCACCGTTGCCAAAAAGTCGGGTGCTATCTCATATGATTTCCAAGTTGAGTGGCTCATTCCACCCAAAAAAAGATAGAAGCCCAATTTTGTCGGAATTTTTGTTCGTTTTCGCTGTTCTGATATCGTAAAACTAGTGACAAGGATATTTTCAGAGATTTTTTGAATCTTTGGTCAAAAACGGATATTGTCCCTATCATGAGTTTCTTTCGGGACTTCCTTTGGAACTTTTACGAGTTCCTGGCAACTCGCCAGATAGAGATTAAATAGCTTCCTTAGCTCCTCAGGGGTCTTAAACTTTTCTGGCCTACCTAAAAAAACAGCTCCTTTCGCCTCCTGATCCTTTTGGATGCTGGACCACTTCCTCTTGATTGCACTCTTCTCTTTAGTGGTCTTGTTCTGCTTCTTTGCCATATTCGGAAAATAAAATATAAAAAAACTACAGCCCAAATCTCTCTAGCCAGCTTATCCACCTCTCATAACGCTCGATGTCCTTCTGCAATAATCTGATCTGCTTATTGCATCTCTGTATCGCTGGTAAGCAAACCGTATTCCAGTTCCAGTAGAAGTTGTGCGCTCTGATGGATCGTTTATCGTATTCTAGCTTCTCTCGAAGTTCTAGTTTGTTATCTATTCGCTCTTTGAGGATGTTGGTAAGCATGGCAATAAATGTGTCATTAGATAAAAAATCTGATCCTTCTTCGGCGTAAACCTTAAGTCTTCTTTCTCCTAGACTTTCGGCGGTTGGCCTTAGGTGTGCGGTTTTTTGTCTTCGCTTCGCTCAGGCGAGGCTCGGACTTAACTTGCGGACATATCTGCTTTTTAACCTCTTGTAAACTCTTCTCTGCTGAGGCATTACCCTCGGCATCTAAGCAAGCTTTGCAGAGCTTCTGTTTCCGCCAGATACCCATACCGTACCCGCAACGAGGACAGATGGGAACTTTTGCCTTAATTTCTCACATTTAGTATTGGGGAAAGAGTTAAAAAACTACTGCTTATTGAGATTTTTGAGTTTCCACCAGTAGGATTGAATCATATTAAATCCTATAGGAAACCTCCCCTTGAGTCCTGGTCGGCTCATTGATGGAGTAACAAACATTTTTTTCAAGTTTCCCGTAATAGGAGAGCGCTTCTCTAAAACTTTCCATTGATGGAGCTTGTCGCAGATCTAGTTTATTGAATCCGCAAAGCCAAGCTGGACGGAGGTGTTCCATAATCCTACGATAAAAGAGCACTACACTATCATTTGATCAGTATTTTTCTCTTATTCCAGGATATTGTTCCTTGCTGAGCTTGAAGTAAGGAGGATTGGTAAATACAACTATAGGTTTATTGTCCGCATAAGAACGAGACCGCAGCCATTCACAAAAATCTTCTGCTCACGGTCTCAAAAAATCATAACGATCAACCACTAGTCCCTTTTCCATACAGATTTTCGCATCTTCTTCTTCAAGAGTTGTTCCGAATTTTTCGATATCATCTGGCAAAGCCTCAAGTAAAGCTCACTCTCAACAAGCTGGATCATAAAAAATATAATTATGAAGATCTCAAAGCTCTCTGCTCATATATTCAATAGCTTTTTCTGCTCGCATCCTTGGGGTGTAGAATGCTCAGGTTTCCGATCTCCTTTTTTCTGTTAGTTCCATACTCTATAAAAAAAAATCTAAAAATCTGAACAGATTACCCCTCCCATATGACTATCCCGCATTTCCCTCAGGCGTTTGCGTGCTACTCCACGGTCAACTAAATCCTTAAATATCGCTTTATTTCCTGCCACCATACGGTCCACCCGCTGATGCTGTTCGATGGAATCTACAAACATGATATTCTCTGGATTAAGCCTATACTCAGGATACATTCCCTTTGGCAAAATATGAGCGAACTGAAATGATTGCAGTTCCTCCTCACTATAGATATTGTCCAGTAAATCGGTTTTCTTGGCCCTTTTTTTGAAAATTTGCAAAAAAAGAGAAGATTCTGAGCCACCGTTAGTAACCCTCTCTCTTCTCTTTTTTCAGATTTTTTTAATCATAAGAAAATACTCGCAATAATAAAATTATTACGAGTATATCCGCTACTTTATCTGTAAATCCGAGTTTTAGTCTATTAAAAAATGAGCAAAAATCAAGAGTAATTACAAAATTACTTCCTATTTTTTTGCTTTTTTATGATTTTTCAAATATAATTTTACTCGGATATACAGAGAGTAAAGAATACTCATAATTTTTTACTCTTTTTTTGCAACAAATGAAACTAACACTAGAGCTAATCAATGATTTCTTAACATATTCAAGTCTTAATAATAAACCAAACACTGTCAAACAATTCTGATATGATATCAGGCAATTCTATGAATATATAGGCTTGGATATTGATATTGACTCCATAGACTTAAAAACTTTCTTTGAATATACTCTTTTTCTGAAAAAGATTCCAGTCAACAAAACAAGTATCTATGCTGATAAGTGAGGATATATCTCATGAAGAACAGTCGCGAGAAAGGTTACGGCGGTTAAGAATTTATTTAAGTATTTGAATAAAATACACAATATAGGACTGCTCTCAGAGAGGATTGAGATTCCAAAATATAAAAAAACCAAAGTCGAATATCTGACTCAGGAAGAGATGGATACGTTCCTGAAAAAAATTGAAGAGAAGAAAGAAAATAAAGAAGATAAATTGCGTAATTATCTCCTAGTCAAACTTGCATATACTACGGGGATGAGGCTCTCTGAGATTCTCTCAGTTAAGGCCGAGGATGTCATAAAAGACACAAAAATGGATATTCTGGGCAAGTGAGACAAATGGAGAACTGTATATTACAATAAAGAAATTCAAGATCTAGCTCGTGAATATCTTAAATTCAGAACAACAGAAATCCCAATTAGTAAACGGAGCTGACACACAAGAAAACTTAAAGGAGATTGAAAGCTGCTCTTTATTCGTCACGATGATCCTGGTTTCGGGAAATGAATTAGTAAGTCCAGGGTATGTGGAATCTTTAAGGAATATTCTGAAGAAATCTGAAGGAAGATTCATTGCCACATGCTCCGCCACTCATTCGCCACGACACTGTTAGAATCCAACATTGATATCAGAATTATTCAGGAACTCTTGGGGCATTCGTATATAACGACAACACAAGTCTATACTCATGTATCAGTGAATCTGATGCAGAGGGAACATATGAAGGTTTTTGGAGCTTAAAAGCTCCTTTTTTAACTTTCTGAAAAATTGACTTGCAAAATAAATCCAAACAGTTATAATTCTATCGTTGAATTTGGTTAGTAGTAATACTAATCAAGAAATAATATGTTTAGTCGCCTGTCCCATCCTAAAGATGAGGTCGCCAGTTCAATCCTGGTTCGCGGCTATGTGGTAGCGCGCACCCATGGTAAGGGTAAGGTGGCCAGTTCAATCCTGGTTCGCGGCTATGTATTATTTCTTGGTTATGAAGCTTAAAATATAAGCCTCTATGTATTACTACATAGGGGCTTTTCTGTATATCCAAAACGAGTATATCTTCCCCTTAGTAACTGGAATTCAACAAACCAATACACGGGGTAGTGAAACTAGAATAATTAGCTATAAATAACTTACACTATAAAATCCCCGCTTTGGTCTACCCAGCCACAGCTAAGGCATTCTAGCCAAGGTCGGGGATTATATACTGTAGGTTGTTTTTTATTCTTACCCAAGAATTTAACTCACCCGCTCTCCTATATTTCTCACTCGCAGTAGTTCGAGCAAAGAATTAGGAGAAACTCTATATAAATGTAGGTCAGTATTAGTCTTTTATTCTCTGTGTGGAATCATCACAATGAAGACCTTATTTTTCTTGTTGCCTGCTTTTCTGGCTTGGTTTGCATTCAATCCTACTGGAGCAATAGTGATAGGATCTCTAGGGCTTCTATGTGTGATGATAACCACACACAAGCAAAAACAAAAAAGAAATCTGATTTTATTCCCTGTGAGCAGATAATGAAGCCAACTTTTATCCTCTGTAAAGATCGGATAGAGTATACAAAGGAGATGACAACAGAGGATAAAGCTCAGCTCTTCGATGCGATACTCTTGTATAATAATGATCAACCGATCTGAGAACTCTCCTATGTTGTAAAAGTAGTATTCTCTAAGATGAAAAATTTCTTTGACGAGCAAAATCAAAAATATGAAGAAAAAATCGTCAAAAGAAATAAAGAAAATGGTGCAAAAGGTGGTAGACCACCTAACAAAAAACCGAAAAAAACCACTGGGTTAAAATGAAACCCAAGCAAACCCAAAGAAACCCTTACTGAAACTGATACTGATACTAGTAATTCTCTCTCTAACGAGAGAGAAAATAACTCTAACGAGTTATTAGATACTAGTAATAACTCTCTTTTCATTCTTAAATATAATACACAAACTTGACAAATTGAAAAAACAGAAACAAATATTGTATTGTATGGAAATATGGATTGAGATGTTGAAAAAGTATTAGCAATGATCAAGGGGAATAATGATTGAGCTTTAGACTGAAGTATTAAGTCTAATAGGAATGACGCTAAGAATCTAGCTAAAAAGCTTCAGAAACTCCCAGCAGTTGAGGAATGAAAGACAAACTGGGAAATGGTGCTAGCTATGATCCTCTGAGTCATGAAAGATGACAAATACTACTGATCTAAGCTTTCCTCTCCTAAGGAAATCTATGATAACTTTGGAAAGCTTGTTACTCAATCAAGAATCAAAATCCAAGAGATGCAACAAAAACAGAGAAAAAAATCAAAATGAGTATTTTAGAATTTGAGTTTATGCAGATGTTAATTGATACAAGACTTAAGGAATATAAACAACTTTCGCATATCAATCTTAAGGATTGAAGAGTTCTTACAAGCGAACACACACCGGAAGAACTCTATGATTGGATGGAAGATCATCCTCACATTATGATTGAGTGAGAAGTCCACTCTAAATTCTCTATCGTGAGTATTATACCAATCAATATGGATGATAAGGAGTGATTTATCAAGTCGCAACCTTCTGAAATCCAACAAAAACTCAGAGAAAAAATCAGATTTAGAAAAAGGGAATTAGGAGAGGACACCTCTCTTGACTACCTCAAAAATTATGTAAAAAACCTTTTATCATCTAATGCTTAATGCTTATGAAAACTTCAAAAATCACTGAAATCCTCTCAATAAAAACCCGAGAAGGGAAAAACGGAAAACTCTACTATCATAGCCTCAAACTGGAGAACGGCGAGACAATCAGTCTTGGGAAGAAAAAAGAGAATGCATTCACAGTAGGGCAAGAGATCAGCTATACAGAAACCGTGGATGCCAAGGGGAAAAAGAAGCGATCAGAGGAAAAAAAATCTTATGGAGTCGGAGGAATCTCCAATAAACAAATCGCAGCGATAGGAGCTGCAATCCTTACCGCAGGAGGGAAATCTGATT
>ERZ773014.517-NODE-517-length-26458-cov-18.569594_pt1 | contig 26458 bp, 18 predicted proteins | sample MGYA00580841_ERZ773014 | MGnify/ENA primary metagenome ERZ773014 (study PRJEB29015, sample SAMEA2737989) | human oral metagenome | biome: human oral; feature: human-associated habitat; material: dental | place: China | collected 2067 ... | reverse complement strand
AACTCATCAACTCATCAACTCATCAACTCATCAACTCATCAACTCATCAACTCATTAACTCATTAACTCTCAACTCACCAACCCATCAACTCACCAACTTACCAACTCACCAACTCATTAACTCTCAACTCACCAACCCATCAACTCACCAACTCCCAACTCACCAACTCACCAACCCACCAACTCACCAACCCACCAACCCATCAACTCATCAACTCACCAACTCACCAACCCATAAACTCACAACTTACCAACCCATCAACTCACCAACTCACCAACTCACCAACTCACCAACTCATAAACTCTCAACTCACCAACTCATAAACTCACCAACTCATAAACTCACCAACTCATAAACTCATAAATTAACAACCCCTCCACAATATAAAACATCAACATGAAGCTATCACAATTCAACTTCAAGCTGCCTCAAGAGCTAATCGCCCTGTATCCCAACAGCGTGTATCACGAGATAAAAAACGAAAAGGGAGAAAAGGAAATGTCGCGACTGACACGTCGCGACGAATGCCGACTGATGGTACTTCACAAGAAGTCGGGCACCATCGACCTCTTTCGTAAAGACAAAAAAGGAAAGCCAGTAAAGGGCGACTTCCTGCAATTCCGCGACGTGATAGACTATTTCGACGAAGGCGACACGTTTATTTTCAACGACACAAAGGTGTTCCCTGCACGCCTATACGGCATGAAGGAGAAGACCGACGCCAAGATTGAGGTGTTCTTGCTACGCGAACTCAACCAAGAGATGCGCCTTTGGGATGTTCTGGTGGAGCCTGCACGCAAAATACGCATCGGCAACAAGCTATTTTTCGACGACAGCGGAACAATGGTGGCCGAGGTGATTGACAACACCACAAGCCGCGGACGCACGCTGCGCTTTCTATACGACTGCGACCACGACGAGTTCAAACGCTCGCTCTTTGCCCTCGGAGAGTCGCCCCTGCCACGCTACATTATCGACAAACGCGAGAACCATCACGGCACGGAAGAGGACATGGAGGACTTCCAAACCATCTACGCAGCCAACGAAGGAGCCGTAACGGCACCTGCAACAGGACTGCATTTCAGTCGCGAACTGCTTAAACGAATGGAAATTCGCGGCATCAACTCGGCTTTCATCACGCTGCATTGCGGATTGGGCAACTTCCACGACATTGAAGTGGAAGACCTAACCAAGCACAAAGTTGATTCCGAATCAATGCACATCGGGGCAGAGGCATGTGCCATCGTGAATAAGACCAAAGCAGAAGGCAGGCGCGTTTGCGCCATCGGAACGAGCGTGGTGAAGGCCACCGAGACGGCTGTTGGCACCGACGGGATGCTGAAAGAGTACACGGGATGGACCAATCGCTTTATCTTCCCGCCCTACGACTTCGGGCTGGCCGATACGATGATGGCCAACTTCTACCACCCACTCTCCACTTTGTTGATGTCGACAGCGGCATTTGGCGGCTACGATCTCGTGATGGAGGCCTATCGCCTGGCGGTAGAAAACGAGTATAAGTTTGGCTGCTTTGGCGATGCATTGCTCATTCTCAACGACTAACAGCCGTGCGCGAACATAAGGTTTACATGAGTCTTGGGGCTAACTTGGGCGACCGCGAAAGCAATATCAAGCTAGCCATCCAACAGATATCAGAGCTGATTGGCCCCGTTGTGCGCCAATCGGCTCTGCTCGAAACCGCCCCTTGGGGGTTCAGCTCGGCCAACACCTTCATCAATGCAGCCGTATGTAGCCAAACATCACTGTCGCCAAGGCAGGTGTTGAAGGCCACACAAGACATCGAACGCACACTGGGCCGCACTCAAAAAAGCACTGACGGGCAGTACCACGACCGCCCAATAGACATCGACATCTTGCTTTACGACGACCTACAGGTGAACGAGCCCGACCTCGTGATACCGCACCCACACATGAACGAACGACAATTTGTTCTTCAACCACTGAGCGAAATCATCGAGTAAGCCTCCTACACAGACGTTCGGCAATGCCAATTGGCACCTTGTCCAAACGCCATCGCAGGGCAAACAGCCCAAAGGCGAAACGCTTTGCCTGCGCTTTCGCCACCCATTATTAAGCGGGCAACGAGTGTTTCCCCACGCTCCGCCTTTCGTTTTAGCAGTGCAAAAGCAGCATCAGGCACTCCACTGCAACCACATTTCAAACCCACACTATTCACCATTCTCATGCTCCATCCCCGTCCTTTGCTTTCCCTCGTCCTCTCGGCGTTGTCGCTTTGCGGTTTCGCCAAAGGCAAACAGTCTGCACAACTCACCCTCTTTGTTGGCACTTACACCGAAGATAGCCCTTCGGAAGGCATCTATGTGTTCCACTTCAACCAAGAAACGGGACACTTCTCACTTCGTTCTTCGGCCAAGGCAGGCAATCCCTCGTTCGTGGTTTTGTCGCCCAACGGCAACCGATTATATGCCGTGAGCGAGTTCAATGATGGTCGACAAGGGGCGTATAGCTTTGACTATAACCCGAAAACGGGGCGTCTTTCAAACCCCACTTTCGTCTCAACCAAGGCCGGCGACAGGCTCGGCGACCCTGAAAATCGCCCAGGCAGCGACCCTTGCAACCTCTACACCGATGGGCATTGCCTAATAACGGCCAACTATTCGGGTGGCGACATCAGTGCGTTTAAGCTCGACAAGCAAGGCAGACTGCACGGAACAGCACAACAAACGAGATTTAGCGGACGTGATTCGACTGCCGTTTCGCACATCCATTGCGGACTTCCCACGCCCGACGGCAAGTATTTCTTGGCCACCGACTTGGGTAACGACCGCATACACAGGTTTGATTTCGTCCCCAACGGAAAGGAAATCTTAACCAACCCCCACGTGGCCTACGAGGTAAAACGCGGCGAAGGACCGCGCCACATCACGTTCGACAAGGGCGGAAAGCATCTCTATCTCATCAACGAATTGGGCGGAACGTGCGTGGTTATGCGTTATAATGACGGCGAATTAACCAAAACACAAACGCTAATGGCCGACGAAGGCGGCGGACGAGGTAGTGCAGACATACACATTAGTCCCGATGGCAAGTTTCTCTACACGTCGCATCGCTTGAAAAAAGACGGCATTGCCATCTTCTCCATCAACCCACAAACGGGCCTGCTCACCAAGGTGGGCTACCAACTAACGGGACTTCACCCCCGAAACTTCGCCATAACACCCAACGGCAAGTATCTACTTGTGGCCTGCCGTGACGATAATACGATACAGATTTTCGAGCGAAACGCCAATACTGGCCTACTCGTCGACACGCGAAAGCGCATCAACTTGGGCAAGCCCGTATGCCTGATGCTCCGTAAATACTAGCGTGCCACGCCCCCTTCGTTGCAAACTCGCGCACTATTCGCACCCGCTCTCCTTATATACAAATAGGAATAAAAGGGCAATACGGCCATTTAGCGCAGGCCGCATACGTACTTTCAGGCCTATGCCTTCGCACAACAGACTTATGTCTATGCACATCTGGCTTAGGCATACGCACATCTGGCTTATGTTTACGTACATCTAGCTTATGCTTACGCACATCTAGCTTATGCATACGTACATCGGACTTGTGCCTATCTCACATTGGACTTGCGCCTACTCCACATTCAGACTTGTGTATGCACACATCAGACTTGTGTCCACCCACATGAGAACGTGCAAACAGACACCAACGAGCCTGTACCAACAAGCCTGCATCCGTTACTTACGCGCCCCTGCATTCTAGTGACAACTATACAAAAGCAAGTAAACCAACAACACTATGCAACTGCAAACTCCCGTAGCCATCCCCCAGCCTACATACCACATTCCACCCTTCGCACACGTCCTCCTCGTGGGTTCTTGCTTTGCCCAGAACATGGGCAAACGGTTTGTGGATGCCCAATTTCGGGCCACGGTTAACCCTTACGGCGTGATGTATAACCCCGCAAGCATTCTGCATACCGTGGAACGTTGTGGCGAAAGTCCTACTGTGGCCATCTTTACATTGGGTACGAACCATATTTATTGCTGGAAAGAAACCGGCGAAATAGTCGACAATTGCCGCAAGCTACCCCAAAAGCTTTTCGAGGAAAAGGAGCTGTCGGTAGACGAGTGCGTGGATTTTTTAAACCAAGCCGTCGCCATTTTGAAAGAGCGCAACCCGCAAGTGCAGGTCGTTCTAACGGTCAGCCCCATCCGTTATGCCAAATATGGCTTTGTGGCCAGCGGCCTATCAAAGGCCACACTGCTTTTGGCCACGCACCGCTTGCTTGGCCTTCATCCCGATTGCACATCGTATTTTCCTGCCTACGAGCTAATGAACGACGAGCTGCGCGACTATCGTTTCTATGCTCCCGACATGCTCCACCCCTCCGAACAGGCTGTGGAATACATCTGGCAACGCTTTGCCGATGCCTATCTCTCATTCTCTGCCCACACCTTTTTAAAAGAATGGCAGCCCCTGCAAGCCGCATTAAACCATAAACCCTTCAATCCCGACGGCGCAGAATACAAGGCTTTCCTTGCCAAGACCCTGCAAGACATACGGGCTTTGGAAACAAAATACGGCCATAAACTAGACCTCTCGGCCTATGAAAACATTGCCAAACACGATGATTGAAACCAGTTCACGCCGTAGAACACTAACGCATTGCTAGGTAAGACTATCCCTTGTTAGAACTGATTTTGCTTAACCCATGCAGTTGTATGGTCACAAAACGCTCCACACGCGAACATATTTAACCCCAATCGGTCGTTAGAACGCTTACCTGTTATTTTGGGTTGTTTCCATCGCTTCCTGTTCATCTTTCGTTTGCTTGTCGGCATCTTGCCTGTCTTATTCTCTCGGCGTAGCCCGCTACGTCTTCAAGAATAAGGCAGGCAATATGCTCAACAATACACAAAATCTGCACGGGCTCTAACGACCGATTGGGGTTAAAAGAAATCCCGGTCGAGAAGATGTTCTCAACCGGGATGCTATTCGCTTTTTAAAGCCTATTGGTTATTTCAGCTTCAACAGCGTAGAGTAGTTGTAATACGAAGTTTCGGATGTTTTGGCAGCCACGCGCACAAATACCGCGCCCTTGGTGTCTACGTTCTCCATTGTATAATGGTGTTGTTGGCCAATGGGTTGGTCGGCCGTGCTAACCTGCGCACGCTTTTTAGATGTGGTTACGCTAAGCCCGATGGTGTTGCCGCACAATATCTCTATTGTGCCAACCGTGCCCGTAGACTTGCTGTTTTGGTTTACCGTATAGTCGATGTCTAACGTATTGCCCGTAAGTTTGGCCGTTGCAGTGATGCGCAGGTAAGGTTCTACCATCACTTTGATGTTCGACGAAGGTACGTTCACCTCTTGTTCGGTAATGGTTGAGGCCACAAACGGCCCTTGTACCGCTAGTTTATACTTTCCGGGGAACAAGCGAGCGTTCTCGAAAGTGCCGTCGGGCTTGCACCAAAAGTTGGTGGGTTGGCTATAACCATCTTGTACAACCTGCACACGCGCGCCATTGGGCGACTGTGCGGGAATGAGCTCTTGCGTTTCCGCATCGTAGATACCTCCTGAAATAGAACCCGTAGGCTCGTCGTAGTTATCTATGCCGCAACCCGTGAGCAAGGCCAGACAAGCAGTAAGAGACAATAATATCTTTTTCATTTCCATGCAATTTTAGTAACCAGGGTTTTGTATGATGTTGGGGTTTGTTGAAATGGCATCGGCCGGAATGCGCTCGTAATACAGCTTAGGTAAGAACGTGCGCGGGTCTTTTGGGGCGTCTTCAATCTTAAAGATGTACTTCATTTGCGATACGTCTTTACCATCTTCCCAAACCAGATAGGGGTTAAGTGCCTTGAATTGCTTAGCGTTAAGCAATTGGTCGGCAATGTGCCAGCGCCTAATGTCCCACCAGCGGTGGTTCTCGAAGGCCAATTCCACCTTGCGTTCGTGGCGTACTTGGTCGCGGTTGATGCTTGTACGCGGAGCGATACCTGCACGTTCGCGGATGAGGTTTACTGCCCTTAACGCCTCGGCATCGTCGCCAAGCTCCACGCAAGCCTCTGCATAGTTAAGCAGCACCTCTGCATAGCGGAACAACATCCAGTTGGTTTCGCCCTTTTCATAGTCTACAACCTTATTAGGAGTCATAAACTTCTTGATGTAGAAACCAGTTTTCGTTACGTCGGTAGAGGTAAGCGTACCATCTTTTGCTGCGATGGTGGTGTTTGTTCCTTCGTACTTGTCGCTCAGCGAACTGGCCGTTACGATGGTTCCATCGGGCTTGATGATACCCTTGCGCACTTCAACCCTGCTTCCTTGCCACGGGCAAAATGGGTAGAGGATAGAACCCAGCATGCGCGGATCTTTATCCTTGAACAAGTCGGTTGGGTCGGCATACTTTATGGGATTTCCGCTGGCGTCGTTCACTTTCAGAGCACCGTCGCTGCCGTCCTTGTATTCAAATTCGGCAACAAAGTCGGCGGTGGGGTTGGTAACGCAACCATAGTCGAGCTTAAAGCTTTGCGGCGCATTGAAGTAATCAAAGGTTCCGCCCTTGTTGGATGTGTCGAAAGCCTTGGTGAAAATCTGCTCTTTGTTGGCCTCGCTCTCGTCGAGGAAGAGGTATTGGAAGTTCTCCGCCTTGTCGGTTTTGGCCGTATAGAGGGCGTATTTGCCAGAGTTGATAATCTTTTCTGCGGCAGCCCTGGCGGCTTTCCAATAACCTTCGGCCTTCTCTGCGGGTATGCCGATTAGTCCATTCAGCTGTACATTGCCGTATTTTGCCTCGCTTGCGGCGTACAGCATGGCGCGACATTCTAGGGCGTATGCGGCATAACGTGTGGCGCGATATTTGTCTTCGCCCTCTCTGCTTTCGGGAAGTGTGGATTGGATGGCTTGGCATTCGTCCTTGATGAAGTCGTAAATCTCGTACTCCTTGTTTCTGGGCAGTTGCAAGGTTTTGACGTCACCACCATCGTATTTTTGTGCGACGGTAACCAAGGGCACGCCTCCATAGCGCTTAACCATGGCAAAATAGTTCATGGCGCGGCAGAAACGTGCCTCGGCCTCATATACTTTTCGTTCTTCGGGGGTAAGGGCGGCAGCATTGTTGATGTTGTCGAGGAAGGTGTTCGTGTTTCTAACCTCCTTATATCCCCACCATCCGAAGACGCCTTCGGGTATCAATGCGTAGTTGGCTCGGCCCCATGTGTACGCCCGAACGGCCTCGTCGGTGAACTCCGAGAGGTATTGGCCTTCGCTTTCTATTTGATATTCCAGGTCTTCAACCTGCATCGAGTCGTACAGTTGTCCTAAATATGCATCTATTGCATTTTTACTGTTCCACACTTGGTTGTCGTTCAAGAGGTTTGTTGGCGAGGTGTCGAGCACGTTGTTGCAGGATGCGGCAAGTGCCACTGTGCACACTAGGGCGATATATGATTTGAGATTTTTCATCTGTCAGTTATTTAATGTAATCTGATATTATAGCTTAACGTTAAGACCGAACGAGATAACCTTTAATTGCGGATAGTATCTGCCAGGGCCGCCTTCGGCTTCGGGGTCGAGCAATTCCATTCCGGTGAAAGTAAGGAGATTGAAACCCGACAAGAAAACGCGTACGTTTTCAAGGCCCACACGTTGTATCCAGTTCTTTGGCAGCGTGTAACCGATTTGCAATTCCTTTAAGCGCAGGTAGCTGGCGTTTTGTAGCCAGAACGAAGATACGCGTCGGTTGTTTTGCTTTCCGCTAGCGTAGGTGGACGGATATTTTCCTGGAACCCACGGCGAAGAGGTGTCGTAGATGTCTTCGTGGTGCCAACGGTCCATGAATGCCGTTGGCGTGTTCGAGCCATTATACAGGGGATGGGCCATGTCGTTAGACAGCAGTGCATTGAAATTGCCCGCTCCTTGGAAGAACACGGTTAGGTCTATGCCTTTCCATTGCGCATTAAGTGTTAGGCCATACATTATTTCGGGCGTCTTTCCTCGGCCTATGGGTTGCACGTCGTTTTCGTCTATCACGCCGTCGTGGTTATAGTCTTCGTACTTGATGTCGCCCGGATTAAGGTCTTGATTGCCGTTTCCGTCTTGGATGGGTGAGTTGGCAATCTCGTCTTCCGACTGGAATTGGCCAATGGCCTTGTAGCCCCACCAGATGTTCTTGTTACGTCCGTTGGTGTTGTTCCGCCAATTGTCGTTTTCGTTTAGCGATGCGTTGCGTTCCACATAGTCGTGTCTGGCGCGCGAGAACGAGAAATTGCTCATAACATCGTAAGTGAGTTCTCCTATCTTGTTATGGTGCGAGAGTTGCAGCTCAAAGCCTCGGTGGCTGTCAGAATTTAGGTTCTCTTGGGGCAGTTTTGCGCCAAAAGTAGTGGGCAAAGAGGCGGCGCGAGTGGCCAACAAGCCGTCGCGATGGCGATAGAACAACTCTAACGTTCCCGAAAGTAGCCCATGCCAGAGGTCGAAATCAAGGCCGAGGTTGTAAATGTCGGACGTGTACCAGGTGATGTTCTTGTTTGCCAAACCCTTAGGGACAAGGGTCTTGAACACATCGCTGCCGAAGAGATAAGAGCCGTTGGGGTAGGTGTAGCCTTCTAGATATTGGTAGCCCTCCACCGATTCGTCGTCGCCCAGCCGTCCCCACGAGGCACGTAGTTTCAGGTTGTCTAGCACATGGCTGAATTTCTTCATGAAAGCCTCTTCGCTAATGCGCCATCCCGCCGATACGGAAGGGAAGAAACCCCAGCGCTTTGACTTTTCGAACTTGGACGAACCATCGTAACGGAAACTGAATTCAACGAGATAACGGCCGGCATAGTCGTAGTCTATTCGGCCCACATAACCGATGCGCCCACTTTGTGAGCTGTTTCCTCCGTTGCTCTTGTTCTTTTCGTTGCCGTTGTCTGGCTCGGGGAAAGCATCGATGTTAAATTCGCGAAAGCCATCCAGACTGTGGTATTTAGTACGGGTTGTTTCAGACAATAGCAACCCCTTTACATGGTGCAGTTTGGCAAAGGTATTCTCGTAGCTAATCGAAGCCTGCAACATGTAGGTTTCATCGTTCCACATCGAACGCTTGAGGTTTGAGGGATTAAATCCCGTAAAGGCCACATCGTACTTGTCGGCAGCCTTGTCGTAGGCATAGTAGTTGTACTTCTTTTGGAACAAGTTGCGGTAATCGTCGATGTTGCGATAATAGAACAAACCTTTCAACGACAGGCCTTTAATTTTTTGGAAGTCGTAAGTAAGTGATGCCGTACCCTCAAAACGCTTGTTTTGCGACTTGTCGTAGCCCATCATGTCGGGGTCGGTAACGGCTTTTGCGTTACGTGCCACGATGTTGGTTGCGGCGTAATAGTTGGGGTTGTTGTTGGCGTAGACATGCGAAGTGGGGAACGTTTGCTGTATCGAGGCCATTACATAGAAGGGATCCCACGGCGAGGAGTGCCGCTTTCCTTTCTGTCCCGACAGCGACAACGATGCCGACAGACCGTCGGTTATCTGGATGTCCATGTTTGAACGGAAGTTGAAACGTTGGAAGTTGGAGCTGTTAGAACGCCAAATGCCGCCCTCGTTGAGATAGCCCAACGAGGCAAAATAACGGGCTTTGTCTGTACCGCCACGTACGTTGAGGTTGTATTGCTGCTGCGGAGCCCACGGCCTTACCACCTCGTTGTACCAGTCGGTGCTTTCGTAACCTTCGCCACCTGCGCGCCATTTCTCCAGCTTTTCGCGGCCGAATGTGGGTTGCTTGCCACGGTTCACAAGGTCTTCGTCGGTAAGTTCGGCAAACTGGGCAGCGTTACAGAGCTCGGGATAGATGGTTGGACGTTGCCAACTAAAGGTCGAATTAAGCTCTATCTTCGTGGCTTGCGAGCCTCCGCGCTTCGTCGTAACTAAGACAACGCCATTGGCGGCACGTATGCCATACACGGCGGCAGAGGCATCTTTCAGGATGGTAATGCTTTCTATTTCGTTCGGATCGATTTGGTCGAAACTGCTTGGAACGCCATCTACCACAACCAACGCTGTGCCATAACCGCGAATGTCGATGTCGCTGCCGTCCTTGCCAGGTTCTCCCGATCGCTGAACGACGCGCAAGCCGGCCAACTTTCCACCAATAGAGTTGGTGAGGTTGGCCATTGGCGAACGGGCAATGTCTTTACCTGTTACCGATGCGATAGAACCTGTTACGTCTACTTTCTTCTGACTGCCATAACCCACCACAACCACATCATCTAGCAGTTTGGTGTTGGGCTTAAGCTGTACGTTCATGTTTTGCGCGGCGCGTAGCTTAAAGTCGGCATAGCCCACATAGCTAACGGTTAGCTCGGTGCCAATGGGCACGTCCAGAACAAAGTTTCCGTCAAGGTCGGTAACCGCACCCGTGTTCGTGGCTTTGTCTACTACGGATGCCCCAATGATGGGCTGTCCCTGTTCGTCTACCACATTTCCTTTTACGCGCTGCTTTTTGTCGTCTCCCTTTTGGGTGCGCGCGCTTTCCGAAGGGACGCCCTTGGGCTGGCTCACAACAATGGTCTTGCCGTTGATTTCGTAAGAAACGTTTTGCCCTGCAAGAATTTTGCCGACAACGTTTGCTACCTTTTCGTTGTGTGCCTCAACGTTTACGCGGCGGTTCATGTCCACGTCTTTGGCGTAGATGACAACCGAGTAGCCCGTGTTTTTTTGCAAATCAACGATGGCATCCTTCACGGTGACGTTTCGGAGCGTCATCGTTACCATGCTCGCTTTGGCTGAAGCCTCCATTGAAAGTGCAAGGAAGGTTGCGAGCAGAAACTTCTTCGTTAATGTTCTCATGTTGAAATAAGTTAGTTATAAATTGTTTAGTGATGATAATATACATTAGGTGCTGTGGTTGTGGACGATGCTAGTAAAGCCGGTAGTGCCCATCAGCCCATCTGCATTTAACGTGTCCCGTTTGGGTCATTGTTTGCAGTATTTGCTCGATGTTGGTTGTCTTTTTGTTGAAGATAAGGTAGAAACGCTTGCTGCGCACCTCCTTGTCTACCGCTATCGGTACGCCAAAGTTTCTCGAAAGAACGGGTGCAATCATTTCAAGCGGTTGGTTGTCGAAGTATAAGGTGTTCATGCTTGCGCCCTCATCCATTGTTTCTTTGATGCTTTCTTTATGCAGTTGGCCCGTTGTCTTGTTTACAACGATACGTTCGCCCGGCTTTACTGCAAGGCCCTTTTGTTGCGAAATGAGGTTGTCTATGCTTAGTTCGCCCTCGTAAAGGCTAATCGTTGCGTGTTGGTCTTCCTGATAATTGCTCACTTTGAAGGCCGTTCCGAGGTCGTGCAGAACAACGTCTTTGGTAACGATAGACAAGGGTAGCCGCTCGTTGTGCTTTACGCAGAAGAACCCCTCTCCATGCAAATAAATCCTTCTGTCGGATATGCCGAACCCTTGTGAGTACCTGATGGTAGAGCCCGAATTGAGCTTTACCTTGCTGCCGTCGGGAAGAACAAGGCTGAGTTGCGAACCATCTGGGGCGTTAGTCTCTATCATGGCAAACTGCCGGTTAACCTTTTGCATGCCCAAGAAGTAGGCGATGATGGGCAGCATGATAAGGAGTAAAACCGCTGCAACCCTTACCAACAGCCTTATCGGCATGCGCCTAGCCTGTTTTTCGGCTGTCCCGCCCTCGTGTACATGGGCACGAAAGCGGTGCAAAGCCTGCTCCACGTCGAACTCTTCGTGTGCCTTTGTGGCAGCGCGGTCGAAAAGCAGTTCGCGCAAATTGCGTGCATACTGCCTGTTTTCCTCGCTTTGCCTAACGAAATCGTTCAGTTCGCAAAGCCCCTCCGCAGTGATGTCGCCCTGCACAAAGTGCCGTATCAGGTTGTCGATATGCTCGTTTTCTGTTTTCATTCTCGGTTTCCCTTTATAATGATAGAGCCTTTTGGGTGGTGGTAGGGTAGTGAAAAGCGCAAGAAAATGTGGCTGTTGGGCATTCTTCTTTCTAGAATGCCCGTTCCGCAAGTTGCTGTCTTGTAAATAATGCTCAGATAAAAAATGGTTGTGTAAGATGAATTCCAGTGTGTGGCATAAGCCTTCATAGGACGTTGTTCATGTGTCTGGCGTTTTTTCCTGTTGGTGAGTCGTTCCCCATCCCGCACGTTTTGAAGTCTGTTTTCTGGGCAAGGGCACGCCCAAGTGCGTTTGTGGTGTGCGTTGAATTGTCCTTCAAGAACTTGTTTTTCGGCGCATAATGACGTTTTGCTTGTGGTGGATAAGGGTGGAGTTCAAATTTTATTGTATCTTTGTCTTGTGCTTAGCGCGTGGGTGTGCGTGTTAACTTAGGCTTATGAACACGAAAATAACACCCACTAAAATATGGTAAGGTAGCGAGGGGCAAGCCTACCGCTATCTTTGAAGTGTGGCGTGCGTTGCTCTTTTGCATCGATTTCGCTTTTCAAAAGATAAAGGAGTGTTCCATAAGTCTATGATTTCCTCGTATCTGTCTGAAATGAAATCTGTGTTGCAAGATAGTTTAAAAGGCTTAACATGTCGTTCGTAAAATGTTTAAAGTATGGATAAGAAAGAGTTTCAAGAACTTCTGGCAGAAGAAGTGAAATCATATAAAGCGTTACTTGAGACCCCAAACAATGATTGGATAGTAAAGGGCTTTATAGATGTGAATAAGAACATTTATGGAATAACCAATGATACGAAGGTGGTATCGAAGGTTATAGAAATTATACTCATCCCAAAACTGGCTTCCTTTGCCGAGCGCAATGGGCTTGTTTTGGAATTTCCCTCGGCATAAAACTTCTATCCAGACTTGACATTTAAAGATAAGAAAGGCAATTTGTTTGCCGTAGACTTTAAATCCAGCTACTACCGTGACGACAAAAAGGTGAACGGCCTTACGCTTGGCTCTTATTGGGGCTATTTCCGTGACCGCCAAGTAAAAAGGAACACGGATTATCCGTATGATGATTATAAATGCCATCTTGTACTCGGAGTGCTTTACAAACAGAGCGTCGACAAGGACAAGGACATGGAAGTATATAGTATTGACACGCTAGCAGACATAAAGTCGGTTATAGAACACTTCATATTCTTTGTCCAGCCAAAGTGGAAGATAGCAAGCGACCAGCCAGGAAGTGGAAACACGAGGAACATCGGAGGTGTTGTTGATGTTGACAAACTAGTGAATGGGGAAGGGACGTTCGCTAAACATGGAGAAGAGGTTTTCGATGATTATTGGATGAACTTCTATAATGCGGCCGATGCCCAAAAGGCTGGCATGGGGAAGCCGCATTACAATAATCTTAAATCTTACACAGAGTATTTGGAAGAGAAAAGTAAACGACTTAAAGAATTGAAAAAGTAGAGATGCCTGTTATCATTCCCCCTATAAAGTCGCAAGGTATCAAGACAAAATTGGTGCCGTGGATTAATGACCTGATATTGACTTCGGGCGTTAGCCTTACCGCACGCTGGATAGAACCCTTCTTTGGAACTGGCGTTGTGGGTTTCAACTGCCCTATAATGGGTACGCACATTGTTGGCGACACCAATCCGCACATCATAGATTTCTACCAGAAGGTACAGAACGGAGAGGTTACGCCTTATACTATGCGTGCATATCTTGAACATGAAGGCGCCCTTTTGGAGGTGGCGGATGAGGATGGTTACGCCCACTATCGTCTTGTGCGCGACAGGTTCAACAAAGAGCACAGCCCGTATGATTTTATATTCTTGTCTCGTGCAGGATTTAATGGGATGATGCGTTTCAACAAGCAAGGTTGTTGGAACATACCCTTTTGCAAGAAACCCGAGCGATTTGCACCTGCATATATAACCAAAATATGTAATCAGATTGAAAACATTGCTCGTATAATTGGAGGGAAAAAATGGGTTTTCAATAACGTACACTTTCTTGAAACAATAGCACAGGCAGGGGAAAACGACCTTATTTATTGCGACCCACCTTATTACGGGCGGTATGTTGACTATTATAATGGTTGGACGGAAAAGGATGAAGAGGAACTTTTCCATGCCTTGCGCCAAACACGGGCAAGGTTTATCCTTTCCACTTGGCATCACAACGATTTTCGCCAAAATGAGATGGTGAGTCGTTTCTGGCAGCAATTCAATGTCGTTACAAAAGAACACTTCTACCATAATGGCGGGAAAACCGAGAACAGACACGCTATGGTCGAGGCTATGGTTTTCAATTTCGATTTGCAAGAGAAAGTAGAGGTTGCTGTTCCTCATAGACAATTTGAGCTGTTTGCAGGCATGCCCTAAAACACACACACTTGCGGCTTTCTCATTTTCTTAGCCCATTCTTCATTGTTTGTTGTCTTTATCTGGTACTTTCTGTTTGTTCTATTAGTGGAATATGACGTCCCTTACCACCAGACAACCGTGAAAAGCAGCACGCCAACCACATCTGCGGGCAATCTAGACGATAGCGTTTTGATGGCGTTTTTGATGTGGTACTTCACCGTATTGACAGAAATGCCCAGCTCTTGTGCAATTTCCGAATACTTCTTGCCCTCATAACGGCTCAGTCCGAACACCTGTCGGCATTCTGTCGGCAACTCGTCTACGGCTTTCTTGGCCGTGTTTTTCATTTCCTCTTCAAGCAACCAGCCCAATGGCTGTTCGGGGTCGGATAGATATTCGTGTAGGCAGAGCAGGGTGTTGTCTATGCTGTCTGTAACCCTGCCCTTGCGAAAGGCCAACGAGCGGCAGGCCTTCTCGCTGTTGTTTCTTATCGAACGGAAGAGATAGGCTTGCAGCGACTCAACTTGAAGTTGGCCGTGGTTGTCCCAAAGATAAAAGAAAAGGTCGTCGACAATCTCTTCGGCCAACTCATGGCTGTGGGTGATTGTCTTTGCAAGCTTGCATAAAACGGCGTAGTATGTTTTGTACAGGCTTTCGAAGGCGGCAAGGTCTCCATCCTTTAAACGAGAGAAAATGTCACTCTCCACCATATCTCAAACAATGGTTAAGCGGTTTTTGTTGTAATATCTTTCTCAGCAAAGTTAGTGATTTTTTTGTTATCGCCATGCCTTTCGCATTTATTTTCATCGAAAGCTGCTTTGACTTTTAATTTTTCTGTTAATTGAGAGGTGTTGATTATCTTAGAGTTGTAAAACCAAGATAAACATCTCATTCGTGTGCGAAATACTGAACAAAGATACGGAAAATTTGAAATTTCTGCCCTGTTTGCCTGTCGCAAAACGTGGTTACGCCTCAAAAAGGTGGCATGGAGGAAACCATTTGATGTGCTCTATATAGGCCGAAACCCATCTGCCAATGCCCGATAACTTCTGCATTTGCATGCTGCCGTCGCCGTTGGCTGTGAGCTGCATGCCCAGCAACCGCTTGCGCTGGCGGTTGTAAACCTACCTGCTTTCCGTCTCCGTTTCCTTTTCGCGTGTACGCTGCCTAATCTGTTTTGTCTTGTTTTCGGTACAAAATTTAACATTTTGAGTGCCCTTTTTGTTCACCAACCGTTCACCTTGCCGCAAAAAAACGATTCTCGCGAAGGTTGTTGTTGATGCAAAAAGGGGTTAGTCCATGAACACTACTAAATGAATTTTTATTTAAAGAAGCCGCCGTTTGCACCATGTTTTGGGCCATTTTTAGCAGAATATGGTGCTATTTGCTGCAAAATGGCGTGCAATATGCGGCAAAACGCAGTGCGTTTTGGTGCAAAATGGCGTGCGTTTTGGTGCTAAACGCAAGGTAAAATGCAGCAAAATGCAGTGTAAAATGGTGCTAAATGCAAGGCAATAAGCATAAACATCCACAGCAATTGTATAAATAAAACCTTTCCGAACCATGAAGTATATGGCCGAAAAAGGCAAAAAGGGCATCAAAAAGTGGGGTTTTAGGGGCTAAAAGTGCGTATTTGGACATGAAAAATTACGGGCTGGCAACCAAAATAGAAAGGCAATATGGTGCAAAACGCAGGTTCTTGGCTTAAAATTAGACAAACACCAAAGCGTGAAAGGTTAGAAAAAGTGGCTTTTTACCTACTTTATAACCTATATTTTCGCTAGAACGGAGCAAAAAATAAAGTGGCTTTGTAAAAAAAAAACAAAGGTTTTAAGGTTTTGGGTGGGTGCACCATACAGCTATTTCCGCCTTAGTAGGGCAGGCTTGCTGTGGCTTTGAGATTTCAACAAGTTAAGTTGCGTTTGCCATTCTTCAACCCTTTCTAATCCGCTAGCTGCATATAAATCTTAGAAATATACAATTAATAATCGTTAAGAAGATGCGCTATTCACGAAAAATACATATCTTTACACCGCCTAAACAACAGCTTAACAAGCGTTAAACATGAGAATGGCTGCACGGACACCTATGGTGCGTCCGCGGGCAGCCGATGTTGTATGATGCGATAAACGATGATATTTTGATAAAAATGCGTTGAAAACTATTCTACTTTTGGGTAGATCAGCCCATTGTGAATGAGGATTAATGCTGAATAGATGAACATGTAATGTGCGCCTTGACGGCGCATAAACTGCTGTGACCTAACTACATATTACTTAAATAAATACAGATGAACAGTTATCAAAAACGAAGTCAGAATGCAGTAGGTAGGCTTTTGCTCACTTTGCTGCTGCTCATTCCTTTGTATGTGAATGCGCAAACATCAACAACTATTACGGGTATGGTTAAAGATGCACTGGGAGAACCGCTCATTGGTGCTTCTGTTGTGCAGAAAGGAACGTCGAATGGCACCGTAACCGACCTCGACGGCCGATTTAAAGTGGACGTTCCGGCAGGGGCAACACTGGTTGTTAGCTACGTTGGCTTTACCGAAACAGAGGTGAAGGCCAGCCCCAACATGACGGTGACCTTGCAGAACAACGCCAAGGCCATCGACGAAGTGGTGGTTGTTGGTTATGGAACACAGAAGAAAGCCAACCTAACGGGTTCGGTGGCGCAAGTGAAAATGAGCGACGTGTTGGGCGACAGGCCTGTTGTTAATGCAGCTGCCGCGTTGCAAGGTGCCATGCCGGGACTTACCATTGGCGGTGGTTCGGGGCCTGGCTTTGCCAAGTCTATGAATGTGCGTGGCACGCTTTCTATTAACGGAGGCGCACCGCTTGTGCTGATAGATAACGTTGAAGGCGACATCAGCTCGCTCAACCCCGAAGACATCGAGAGCGTGTCGGTGCTGAAAGATGCCGCCAGTTCGGCCATCTATGGTGCGCGTGCGGCTGGCGGTGTGATATTGGTAACGCTCAAACGCCCCCAGTCTGATGCGCGCTTTACCGCCAACTACAACTTCAATGTGGGTTGGGAAAAGTCGCTCAACCATTTGGAGCAAGCCTCGTTGATGCAATATTTGGATGCCTATATCGAAGCGGGCTATTCTAATTCTTATTGGGCAGGCAACGGCGATGTTAGCAGATGGCGCAACTATCTGCAACAATATCAAAACGACCCATCGTCTATCGCAACCGTGGGCGACGGCATCTTTAAGGATACAGACGGCCGCGTTTATTGGCTTTCTGAAAAGAACCTGGCCAAGAACATCCTTACCACGGGTGCCGTTAGCAACCACAACATAACCCTTTCGGGCGGAAGTTCAAAGATACGTTATCGCCTTTCGGGAAGTTTAAGCCGCGAAAATGGTCCGTTGGTTACAGATAAGGACATGTTCAGGCGTAAAACCATCAACGGTTTTATCTCGGCCGACATACACAAATGGTTTACCCAAGAGGCCACCATCTCTTACACCAATTCTACGAAACAAGAGCCGCAGAACATTGGAAACATGAGTGGTTTTTATACCACTCGCTTGATATATTATTATCCTGAGGGCTTAATCCCTGGCGACATATTAAGCGTTCAAGGCAACTTGCCTTCACAAACGCCGCTGAACATGCTGTTGTATGCCCCCACTTCGCATTTGGAGAAGTCGGAACCACGTGTGGCTTTGCGCTCTATTTTCAAGCCCTTGCCCGGTTGGAGCATCACGGGCGAGTACACCTATGACCGCAAAGACAAGCACTATCAGTTTTATACCGGCCGATTTAGGTTTGCCGATGTGCAGCTTGCAGCTAAGAATTCGGTGGAGGAAGGGCAAGACTACTATCGCATGTATGATGAAACAACCAAGTATAATGCCCTGAACCTCTTTACCAATTACGAAAACAATTGGGGTGCGCATGCCTTTAAGGCGATGGTTGGCTTTAACCAAGAGAAGTCGTATTATCGTTATTTCTATGGCAACGTGTTGGCGCAAGCCGTGCCCACTGTGCCTTCTTTTGCAGGCGGAACAGGAGAAAAGACCTTATTCGACAAGTACACGGAGTACACCATTCGCAGTGGCTTTGCCCGTTTGAACTATTCGTTCTTAGACCGCTATCTCTTGGAGTTGAACGGACGTTACGATGGCTCGTCGAAGTTCCCCAAGAACCATCGCTTTGGCTTTTTCCCCTCGGTGAGTGTGGGCTGGCGTATGGGTCAGGAGCCTTTCATGAAGTGGGCCAACCGTTGGTTAGACGACTTTAAATTCCGCACCTCGTATGGTTCGGTAGGCAACCAGCGTATCGACCCCTATCAGTTCTCGCCCGTTATCAGCGTGAACAGCAACGGCACCTATCTGTTGAACGGCGAAGGCAAGACAACTTATTTCACTTCGCCCGAGCTGGTTAGCCGCAACTTTACGTGGGAAAAGGTAACAACGTTTAACGTTGGTTTCGACCTCTACGCCTTCCAAAACCGCCTTACGGCAACGTTCGATTGGTTTAACCGCCAAACAACGGGCATGTTGGCTGCTGGTATGGAGATACCCAAGGTGGTGGGAACAACGGCTCCGTTGCAGAATGTGGCCGACATGAAGAACAAAGGATGGGAACTGAATGTTACATGGCGCGATAAGATTGGCGATTTTAGCTATCATGTTGGCTTTAACATCTACGACAGCCAAGCTGAGATAACCAAGTTTAACAACGAGTCGAAACTGCTCTCCGATTACTATGTGGGTAGGAAGATTGGCGAAATTTGGGGCTATGTTACCGACGGTTATTACACCATCGACGACTTTAACGCGGCAGATGCCAAGCACAAGACATGGACATTGAAACAGGGCGTTACGAAGATTAACGGCTTTAACCCACAGCCTGGCGACGTTAAGTTTAAGGATTTGCGTGGTGACGGCGTTATTAATGATGGCGACAACACCGTTGATAACCCCGGCGACCGCAAGGTAATTGGCAACGACGCATCTCGTTATCAGTTTGGTGCAAGCCTTGGTGCAGCATACAAAGGCCTAAGCCTAGAAGTGCTGTTGCAAGGTGTTGGCAAGCGCGATTATTGGCTAGGCGGTTCGGCTGTGTTCCCATTTGGTGGGGCAGGTGCTGGAGATGCCGTGTTCCAAGCACTTTATGCTAACCAAACAGACTATTGGCGAGCCAAGAGTTACGACCCCGCAAGCAGCGATTACATGGTTCCCGAGAATCCCAACAGCAAGCTGTTCCGCATTTACGACCAAGGCAACAACGTTGCTTCCAACACGCGCGTAAGCGACAAGTATCTGCAAAATGCTGCCTACTTGCGCATCAAGAACGTAACGCTATCCTACACTTTGCCCCGAATGTGGGTTAAACGCGCCTACTTGCAGGATGCAAAGTTCTATGTAAGCGTAGAGAATTTGGCAACTTTCAGCCAGCTTCCCAAAGGCTACGACCCCGAAGGACGACCACCCAAAACCACAGCTAATGTGCTAAGCAACGTTATTTCGTGGGAGTATCCCTATTATCGCACCATCTCTTTTGGCGCAAGTATCACATTCTAATCACTAATGTTCTTATGAAAAAGATATTAACGGCCGCTTTTCTTGTTGCTACAACCCTGACGGCATGCAACGACCAGTTTCTGGAAAAGTACCCTTTGACCGACCTTACCGAGGAAAATGCCTTCAAAGAGTACAACAACTTCAAGGCTTTTATGAACCCTTGCTACGGTATGTTTATTAACACCACCATTCAAACCAGCATCAACAGCAGCTATATGAACGCGCAGTTTGCTGGCGATTGGTTTGGCGGACTGGTTACGCATCGCGACAATGCGCGCAATCCTTATGCTTACCAAACCGTCACAGCCACATCAGATGGTGGCGGATGGGATTTCTCTTACATCCGCCGCATCAACATCATGCTGAGCCATTTGGGCGACGGGGCACTTACAGAGGCACAAGCAGCACATTGGCGTTCGGTTGGTTACTTCTTCTCGGCCTATTGGTACATGGAACTTATCGACCGCTTTGGCGATGTGCCTTGGGTAAACAAGGTTCTCGACGAGAGTTCTCCTGAAAGCTATGGCCCTCGCACGCCGCGTGCAGCTGTTGCCGATAGCATCATCGCCCGATTGGAGTATGCTGCCGCAAACATCGGTAACTTCAATGATGGCGACAACACCATTACGGCTAATGCCATAAAGGCCGCACTCTCGCGTTTCTTACTTCGCGAAGGAACATGGGCCAAGTATCATGGCCTTAACGAACCTTACGAAACCTATTTGCAAAAGTGCCTAACCGTTTCGCAAGAGTTAATGGATGCCTATCCCAGCCTGTATCTGGGCGTAGACAAGCAAAACACGCCTGCAACGGGCTATGGCGAGCTGTGGACCACCGAGAGCTTGAAGGGTAAGCCTGGCGTTATCTTCTACAAAGAGTTTGTCAACAACGTGCTGATGAATCGCTACAACGACTTCGAACACATCGCGGCCAACGCTGCCGATGTGCCGCAATACACCGTAGACATGTTCTTGATGAAGAATGGTTTGCCCATTGCCAATGCCGCTTCGGGCTATCAAGGCGGAAAGGGTAAGGACATGTGGGCCACCTTTGCCCAACGCGACCCGCGACTATATCAAAACATTCAGCCGCCCTATGTGGTTGCTCCTTACAAGGGTACGCCCGACAACGTGAACACGTTTAAGACATGGCGCTTCTTAAAGGCGGGCGACAACAACCAAGGACACATCGTAACCGCCGACGAAGCAGCCAAGTATCGCTATTACATCGACTACATGGGTCTGAACGATAAGTGCCTAAGAGGCGGCGCAGCTGGTGGCGAAGGCATGAAAAGATGCCCTGGACAAAACTGGGGCGCATCGCTAACACCCGTTAGTCCTAACCTCACCACCGACTCGCGAGTGCCCTTTATGCGCTGCCGAACGGGCTATTACTTCTGGAAAAACTACGACATGTGGGAGTTCTCCACAGGCTCTTCGGCCTTCTGTACGGCCGATAAGCCCATCTTTAAGATTGAAGAAGTGCTGCTGAACTATGCCGAAGCGGCATGGGAACTCAATAAGTTCGACCAATCGGTTGCAGACAAAACCATCAACAAATTGCGCGACCGCGCCGACGTTGCACACATGACGGTGGCAGACATCAACGACAACTTCGACCCCAACCGCGACAAAGGCAATGCACCCTGGTGGACAGGCAATGGCGGTAAGTTTGGCAACTACAACGTCGACCCCGTGCTGTGGGAGATACGCCGCGAACGCCAGATAGAACTCTTTGGCGAGGGATTTGCCTTCTACGATGTGCGCAGATGGGCAAAGGCTGCCTATTATGTAAACAGGCAACCCTGCGGATTGTGGACCACAGCCGCCGACAATATCTATGCGCCAAAGGCAAATGCCTACACGGGGCAATTTGTTGATTACGACGAAATTGTGGCAACCGGAAAGGCCGCAGCCGAGAACAACACCGCTGGCAGCGGCTGGATTTACACCTACGAGAGTCCGCTTGCGCATGGCGGTTGGTTAGACACCTATTATTTAAGCATGGTTCCCACCAGTCAAATCGTGCTGAATAAGCAGCTAACACAAAACCCTGGTTACAATAAACTATTTGGATTAGGCAATTAAAAACGATGAAAACAACATCATCTATCCTGCTTACGCAGGCAGCATGGTTGGCCTTAACCCCCGCTTTGGCCGCAAAAACCACCAAACCCAACATCATCTACATCATGTGCGACGATATGGGGTACGGCGATTTGGGCTGTTATGGCCAACAACACATCCTAACGCCCAACATCGACCGCATGGCCGCAGAGGGCATGCGCTTTACGCAGGCCTATGCGGGGGCACCCGTTAGCGCACCGTCGAGGGCATGTTTCATGACGGGACAGCATTCGGGCCACACCGAAGTGCGCGGAAACAAGGAGTATTGGGCCGAGAGCGAGCCCGTGTTTTACGGCCAAAACCGAGATTTCAGCATCGTGGGGCAACATCCCTACGATGCCAATCACGTAATCATTCCCGAGATTATGAAGGCCAACGGCTACCAAACGGGCATGTTTGGTAAGTGGGCTGGCGGCTACGAGGGGTCGGCATCAACGCCCGACAAGCGGGGTGTTGACGAGTTCTTTGGTTATATCTGCCAGTTCCAAGCCCACCTCTACTACCCCAATTTCCTCAATTCGTATAGCAGGTCGCGAGGAGATAAGGGCGTGCAGCGCGTGGTTTTGGACGACAACATTGCGCATCCGATGTTTGGCGACAACTATTTTAAGCGAACGGCATACTCGGCCGACCTCATTCACCGCCGTGCTTTGCAGTGGCTCGAAACGCAAACGGCCGACAAACCCTTCTTTGGTGTGTTCACTTACACCCTTCCTCATGCCGAGTTGGCACAGCCCAACGATTCGCTTGTGGCTTTCTATAAAAAGAAGTTCTTTGTAGACAAGACGTGGGGTGGGCAAGAGGCATCGCGATACAACGCCGTAGAACACACCCATGCGCAGTTTGCAGCCATGATAACAAGGCTCGACTTGTATGTTGGTGAGATATTGAAGGTGTTAAAGCAGAAGGGGCTAGACGACAACACGCTGGTGATTTTTACGAGCGACAACGGACCGCACGAGGAAGGCGGTGCCGACCCTTCGTTCTTCAATCGCGACGGAAAGTTGCGCGGCATTAAGCGCCAGTGTTACGAAGGGGGCATCAGAATTCCTTTCATTGCACGCTGGAAAGGGCGTGTCGAGGCTGGCAAAGTGAGCGACTTGCCCTTCGCCTTCTACGACCTTATGCCCACTTTCTGCGAACTGGCAGGCGTAAAGAACTATGTGCAGCGCTATCGAAACAAGCGCCTAGCCACCGACTTTTTCGATGGTCTCTCCATCGCCCCCACGCTCATGGGCAACGATAAGGCACAGCAACGCCACCCCCACCTTTATTGGGAGTTTGCAGAAACCAACCAAATTGCCGTGCGCATGGACGATTGGAAACTGATTGTTATTAAGGGCACGCCACACCTTTACAACCTCGCAACCGACTTACACGAGGACAACGACGTGGCTGCCCAACATCCCGATGTGGTGAAAAAGCTGGTAGACATCGTTTATAAGGAGCATGTAGACAGCCCGTTGTTCCCCATCACCATGCCAAAGACGGCTCAATGACCACAGATTAAGGCCTTGCCAACGGCCGTCGAATGTAATGTAAGGGGATGTGCCACAGCAGGCACATCCCCTTTTTGTTTGCAAACTGGCCCCGTTTGGGCTAGAAAACTTGAAGAACAAGAAGTGCTAAGAAGCTAGATAAACAAGAACACTTAGCTTAGCTAGTTCAGCTAGTTCACCTAGAAATCCTGGTACACCTAGCCCAGTTAGCTCACCTAGTCCACCTAGAACTCCTAGAACCTCTAGCTCATCTAGTCAACCTAGAATACCTAGAACTACCCCTAGAACCCCCAGAATACCTAGCCCCCTAGAAGAACAAGGCCAGCGAGAATAACTAAACGTGCTAGCCACCACCTCGTGTGTTTTGTAAATTTTTAAGCCTAATTTTTAACATTATGAGTGCCATTTTATCCACCAATCGCTCAACCTGCCGCAAATATTCGATTCTCGCGCCGGTTTGTTTTGGTGCAGAATGGGGCAGGGCTTATAATGGTGGCCAACCCATTTGGTGCAGTATGAATATGCAATTAGCACTCAACAGCGTGCGTTTTGCACCAGAATTTCCTATATTTAGCACCAAAACGCACTGCATTTAGCACCAAAACACCCTGCGTTTAGCACCAAAACGCATTGCATTTAGCACCAAAATGCACTGCAAAATGCCGCAAAACGCAGACCAATATGCTGCAAAACGCAAGGCTAAATGCAATAATATGCACAACGAAATGCAACAAAATACGGCGAGCATTGACACTTAGGTCATATATTTCGATAGTATGACGTGTGGAATAAGGGCGAAATACACCTCAAATCGTGGTTTTTTAGGTTCAAAATGCAGGTATTTGGAGTTAAAGAAAACACGAATTGGCAACCATCTAGAAAGGCAAAATGGTGCAAAATGCACATGGTGTTCTTAAAAACGGACAGATAAAGAGCGGCGGAAGATGGGAAATAGCGCCCTTTTGCCTACTTTTAGCCCATAGTTTTCGCTAGAATGGGTTGGCAATCAATGTGTGTTTTGTAAAATACAAATACCGATTTTAACTTTAAGGGTTTATGCGTTTGTTGGTTCATGGCTTGTTCGTTAGCGTGTTCATCAATTGTTTGCTTACGGCGTTTATGAGTAGTTAAGTTTGTCGTTTGTTCAGTCTGTAAGTCCTTCACGTTATCTTTTTCATTCAGCATAAAGTATTATTAGTTAAACATTATTTTGTATCTTTGTGTCACAAAAGATACATTATGACGAAATTTACCAAATCGAACTGGATGACCAGAGGGTCGCAGGAGAAACTGAATATCGTTGGTGAACAGTTTCGCCTTGTAAGATTTGACAACATCGCAGAATGCAAGAAAGAGTTGGACTCACTTCTAACCCTCAATTTTCGGTTGGTTTATTCCTAAGCTATTTCGTCTTGACTATAAAATGGAGGTTATGGTAACAAAAGAAGAAATACTTGAAATTTTGCGCAGCACAGAGAGCTACAGGATAGAACGTACTGTTTCCACTGGCGATATGGACAAGTTTCAGGAAGCCATTTGCGCATTTTCAAATGATTTACCCAATTCTCGAAAAAATGGTTATCTTATTTTGGGTGCCCGAGATAATGGAACTTTATCAGGCTTAAAGGTTGATGACGCTTTGATGAAGAAAATAGCAGGCATTCGTTCTGATGGCAACATACTTCCACTGCCAATTATGTCGGTAGAAAGGTTTGAGTACGATGAAGGAGATTTACTCGTCGTAGAGGTGTCACCAGCGTGGGTGCCGCCAGTGCGCTATCGTGGCCGCACCTTTATTCGCATAGGCCCTCGTAGGGATATAGCAACCGAATCGGAAGAAAGAATCCTTTTGGAAAAAAGGACATCTTATATGGCAACATTCGATGCCACGCCTTGTTTTGGATCGTCGCTGAAGGATATTGATACACAGTTTATACAAAAAGAATATCTCCCGCAGGTTATAGACGCTGATATTCTTCTGACAGACAAACGCCCTTTGAAAGAGCAATTGGCAGCAATTCATCTTTATGACATTACCAACGATTGTCCTACAAATGCTGCTATTATCCTTTTCGGGATGAATGCCTCTTTTTTCTTGCATGGTTGTTATGTTCAATATGTGCATTTCGCAGGAGAGGACACTGGAAGTAAAATTCTTAACGAAAGGCAGATTCGTGGCAGTCTGTGTTCAATACTGCCTAAATTGGAGAGCTTTGTAAGAGACGCAATTGTTACGACCCGTCCGATGCCTGTTAGTATGCTACGAGAACAGATTGTGTTTAACTACCCAGAATTAGCACTTAGGGAACTGCTGATGAGCGCTTGTATGCACCGAGACTATCAATCCAATATGCCTATCAGAATTTACCAATTCAGCAATCGTATTGAAATTCTCAATGCTGGAGGCTTGTATGGGGAAGCCCGTCCTGAGAACTTCCCAACGGTTAATGATTATCGAAATCCTATTATTGCAGAGGCTATGCGTGGAATGAAATACGTTAACATGTTCAACCGCGGTGTTCAGCGTGTCAAGAACATGCTAAGAGAAAATGGAAATCCAGAGCCAAAATTCAATGTGAGTAAAGTAACGGCTTTTGAAGTGATGGTGAAACCGTCTATGTCACTTAACTTAGTCACTGGTGACGACAAAGTGACTAAGTCGGCTGCTAAGTCTACTGATACGATGAACGAGGTGTTGACCTTCTGCAATCAAGCCCGAAGTCTTACGGAGATTATGGCGCACTTAGGCCTGGAGCACCGTAATAATGCTAAAAGTAGATACATCGACCCGTTGATAGAGGGTGGTTTCCTTGAAATGACGATACCGGAAAAGCCTAACAGTAGAAATCAAAAATACGTAAGGTCTTTATCTTAGTCACTTATCTTAGTCGTTTAGATGTGACTAGGTCGCCTTGCTGGTATTTGCAATTACCGAATAACAAAAGTTTCCCACCCTAACAGATAGATAGAAAAATAACAGTTTGTCGAATTTTCTTTGTAAATTAGTAATCGCTAAACAACTGA
>ERZ773014.515-NODE-515-length-26466-cov-6.765590_pt1 | contig 26466 bp, 21 predicted proteins | sample MGYA00580841_ERZ773014 | MGnify/ENA primary metagenome ERZ773014 (study PRJEB29015, sample SAMEA2737989) | human oral metagenome | biome: human oral; feature: human-associated habitat; material: dental | place: China | collected 2067 ... | reverse complement strand
ACCAAACAAAATATACTGTTCCTATTTTCCTTGCTCTATACAATGAAAAATCTGAAAGAATCTGTGTTCCCCATATACAATTCAAGATAGAAAAATATATTTTCTTCTTCTATTTTTCTCGGATTGCAGTCGGCGGCTCTCCTAATTGTGCCTGCACATAACGACTGAAATGGGCAGGAGAAGAGAAGTTAAACATTTCACTCACTTCAACCACTGACAATCGTTCACTGCGAAGCTGTTGATGGATAGCTAATTTAACAAAATGATTGATCCAATAGTTTGCTGTTCGCCCTGTCACCATTCGGCAGACGGCTGACAGATGTTTGCTCGTAACAAACAATTTATCGGCATAATAAGACACTTCACGATGTTGTTTATATTCGCCGCTTTTCAACATTTCCATAAAGGCCGTTACGAGATGAGAAGAGCGCACTGACACATGGGATGAGCCATAAATGCGATTTTGGACATCGAAAATATCCAACAGAAAAAGAAGGCAACAGGTGCTGAGCACATCTTTCTGAAAGTGATGTTCATGATCATCGCTCCGCTCAATGATAACGTGCATGTCATCTGTTGCACGCTCAAACTCCTTTTGATTGAGTTGCAAGGCCGGATTGGCTGTAAGTAACAATTCACTCCGAACATCGAAATTAACATCGGGAGTGGATTTCTCAACAAATGGAAAATGAATATAAAGCACTAACACATCAAATGCTATATCAGTCTTTATATGCTGCATGAGTTGCTGTTCGCGAATAACTAAAAGGTCATTTGCTTTAATCTCAAACTGTACTGTGTTGTAGGTAAACGTGCAACACCCCGCTTTACACAATGCATATACTGCATAGTCTTTCAACTCTTCATTCCCAATCCTATTGAAATTAGAATCAGCGACAACTGTGTGATTGCTCATAGTGAAAAAACTTATAACTCTTTAAGAGCGTATTAATGTATATCGCAAAATTACAAAAAGTATTTTCACTACCTGTAATGATTTTTGAATTTCTTCTTTTTTTATTCAAAAAGCGTTCTTGCGTATTCTATAAGTGTATCTTTTCCATGCAAGAAGTCACTTAGTTGCAAGCCTATTTGTGTATCGGGCATAATCCCAAACTCGGTTGTTCGTTTATCTTTATCAAACACTGGACAGGCAGAGAAGCGAATGCTCCAACCATTCGGAAGCTCACTGCTGAAAGGTAGTCCAGAACCACCACCAGTTTTGTCACCAATTACATGCACTTTAGGACAGCATTTCATACATTTTACGAACTCATTTGCGGCACTATACACGCCACGATTGGTAAGAATAACGACCGGCTTTTGCCAACGTATGCCCCGACTGGGCTTTAACCATTGTTCCTGAAGTGCAGAAAAGTCATCATGTCGACGGCCCGTTTTATGCTGCATATAGCCCACAAGCAGCGGCTCATTGGTGAAACGTGCTGCCAACTGCTCTGCACTTGAGATGAGCCCACCAGGATTACTCCGCACGTCAATAATCAATCCGCGTGCAGGAAGGAAATAGGAAAAAATCTGATCCAAGTTGCCTTCGCCTAACGCTTGATTGAATGTTGCACAGCGAAGATAGCCCACATTGTCGTCTAACAGACAATAACGCAGGCCACTGGCCATGCGGAAATTACGTCCCAAATATCGCGTTATAAGCGTATCATACATGTTGGCTGGATAGTTTTCATGCCACGACCAATTGCGTGCGACATCAAAACTTGAATACAGATTAACATGTCCGTCGCGCAATTCTGCAAGCATATTACCCAACACTTCAAAGAGCTGCGCCTCGGTCATTTGTGCATTAATCTGCCGTTGGTAGCGCGCATGCACTTCATTCCAATCTAACCCATATTCTTGTTGCTTGATGGTTAAAAAGCAATAGTGCTCGTCAATGATGTGCCATAAGGCTTCAAAATTGCCTTGTGGATTATCGGCATAAGTATCTTCCTTCACGCAACTATTCAGCAAAACGACAGAAAGTAGCGCGAACAAACCTAAAGAGAAAAAATGTTTTGCGTTCATCGGTTGACTTTAGTTAACTTGAAGGTTTTCACAATGCCCACCAAAAGTGTGTGCGTGTAACTATGCCGCTTCAGCTCATTGACATGCGATTGCAGATATTCGCCTTGGTAACCTATGCAGCAAGTGGCGCGGAACAGTGGGAAATCAAAGGTCAGCCGGTGCGTCAAAGACGGTGCATTGCCGGGATAAGTAAGCACAATGTTATGGTCATAGTTGCCTTTCGAGAAGATTTCATAATAGGCCTGTCCATAATTTGGTGAGAACATCAGCCCCGCAACGGGCACGCCTAACGCATAACGAAGACAGCACTTTCGCTGACTATTCCGATGGAACGGATTAGGGAAGAGATATTCAACCGCAGCCGTGGGGAGCACACTCAACGAGAAATAGGCCTGCGCAGGATTGTTGCTGTTGCGGGTGTTATAGAGAAAGCCCAAAGCCAACTCAATATTACCTCCTGCTTCTAAGCGCAGCTCTTGCCGTCCCCATTGCCACGACCGGTAAGCATAATGCCAACCATATTGAAAGCGATAGTTCCCCGTCAACTCTTTTCCGCTACCCGAACGCGTGTCGACATAGGCAATGTTGCCTTGATGGACAATCTCCTGCAACATGCGCTTCCCCTCACGCTTGCGCAACGTGTGACTGATATAGCGAATGTCTGTCCCGTGATATTCCTCAGGACTCAAATAGGTGTCTAAGATATTGGTGGTACCAACTCCCACCATGCGACTGTTGGTTGTGATGCGCTGCGGAATGGACTGGCCATCGGTTTGGGCATGCAACACAAGACTGTTGGCGCTCAAAACACCACACACGACAAGTGCCTCGAGCCACTTAGGTTTCTTCGTTTGTATCATTTGTGAAAAGGTTTAACTGTCCAGTCATCTCATCAATCACCTGCTGTTGGCTCTTACCAGCATCGGGATCCAAATTTTCATCTGCCGTCGTTTCTGCTCCATCGGGCTCATCTTCCGCGCTGTTCTCGGGGAAACGAAGCGGCTCCAACTCTTGCACGCTGGCCACTTCCCATGTTGAAAGACGCTTACCTTTGGCTTTAAAGCTCTTCTGTCCGATGAAACTTTCGGCGTCAATCTCTTCCTTCGGGCGCACGGCATCGGCTCCACCAAAGGTCACTTCCAAGCGTGGATAGACCGTGTCGGTGAGCAACAGCAGTTGGCTTTCGGCATTTTCGCCCACGAAATTCTGTTCCTTCTTCGTGGCATCCATCGTGAAGCGTTTCACATAGGTGTAGCCTTGATTATCGGCATCGCGCAACACTGCCGTCCACACCTTCTCGCTATCCCATTTCTCCAAACGCATGATGTTGTCGGGATAGTGGTTGTTGGCATCGAAAGTGGTGAGATAGAAGTCGGCATTGTCTAAAACCACCAAGATGCGGTCGTCATCATAGAACTCGCCCAAGAAGCGGCCATGCTCTTCGTAGTTGATGCGTTTCACGTCAGCATCATACCACACCTTGCGCCCGCCCAACGTTGAATGGCCGTGACTCTTCAGGCCGATGCGGTGAATGCTCTGCTTGGTGAGCAGATTACCTTTGGCCGCACGCCCCTTGATGAGGATATCTTTAAAGTCGCGTTCCAAGAAAATGTTCTGCCGCTTTTTCTTGGGATCAACGTCCAACGTAATCTTAATGCGCTCGGCCTCACCATTGGGATTGGCCGTGAAATAAGCCACCTTCGAGCCGGGAGTGCCCAGCGTCAGGTCGTATTCGCGGTCGCGCGTCATGGCCGTCACGTTGAAACGCTTCATATAGTAAAAGCCCTGTTTGCCATCGCGATAAACCACATTGTAGATGGTGCGTTTGTCGTTTTTCTTGAACACCTGCAACCAAATGATGCCTTTGCCCACGAAAATCTTGTCGGCCACCTTCAACACCTTATATTTTCCGTCGCGATAGAAAATAATCACATCGTCAATATCCGAACAGTTGCACACAAACTCGTCCTTCTTCAACCCCGTTCCAATGAAGCCTTCCTGACGATTGATGTAGAGTTTTTGATTGGCCTCCACCACTTTGGCGCTGTCGATGGTGTCGAAACTGCGGATTTCGGTGCGACGCGGATGCGCTTTGCCGTATTTCTCTAAGATGAAGTTAAACCATTTAATGGTGACGTCGGTCATGTGGTTGAGGTCGTTTTCAATCTCGGCCACCTCAGCTTTGATGCGCGCAATGAGCTCATCGGCCTTGTCTTTGTTGAACTTCAAGATGCGTTGCATTTTGATTTCCATGAGCCGCAGAATGTCATCGCGCGTCACTTCGCGAATGAATTCGGGTTTAAACGGCGTGAGTTTTTCGTCGACAAAAGCAATGGCCTCATCCATCGTATCGGCCGTTTCGAATTTCTTTTCTTTATAGATGCGCTGCTCGATGAAGATGCGTTCCAAGCTGGCGAAAAAGAGTTGCTCGAGCAGTTCGCCACGCCGAATTTGCAGCTCCTTGCGCAACAGGCCCATGGTGCTGTCCACACTGTGGCGCAACACATCGCTCACCGTGAGGAAACAAGGTTTGTTGTCTTCAATCACACAGCAGTTGGGCGAAATATTAATCTCGCAATCGCTGAAGGCATAGAGCGCATCGATGGTTTTGTCGGGTGAAACGCCTGGTGCCAAATGCACCTGAATTTCCACCTCGGCCGCCGTGTTGTCGTCCACACGTTTGGCCTTAATCTTCCCCTTATCAACGGCTTTCAGAATGCTGTCGATGAGCGTCGTGGTGGTTTTGCTGAACGGAATTTCGCGAATGACGAGCGTCTTGCTGTCCAACTTTTCAATCTTTGCCCTCACCTTCAGCACACCGCCGCGCTGCCCATCGTTATATTTGCTCACGTCGATGGCACCACCTGTGGGGAAATCGGGATAGAGAGCAAACGCCTCGCCACGCAGATAGTGGATGGCGGCCTCACAAATCTCCGTCAGATTGTGGGGCAGCAGCTTGCTGCTCAAGCCCACGGCAATGCCCTCTGCGCCCTGCGCCAACAGCAAAGGAAACTTCACAGGCAGCGTGATGGGCTCCTTATTGCGCCCGTCATAGCTCAGTTGCCAATCGGTGGTTTTGGCATTAAACACCACGTCTAACGCGAATTTCGACAACCGCGCCTCAATATAACGCGGAGCTGCAGCACGGTCGCCCGTCAGGATGTTGCCCCAATTGCCCTGACAATCGATGAGCAAATCCTTCTGCCCCATCTGCACCAACGCATCGCCTATCGACGCATCGCCGTGAGGATGGAACTGCATCGTGTGTCCCACAATGTTGGCCACCTTATTATATCGGCCATCATCCATGCGCTTCATCGAGTGCAAAATGCGGCGCTGCACAGGCTTCAACCCGTCCTCAATGTGCGGAACAGCACGCTCCAAAATCACATAGCTGGCATAGTCTAAGAACCAGTTCTTATACATGCCACTCAAATGGTGCACGGCCGAAGCATCAAACTTGTCGGCTGGTGTATAGTCAGAATGGGTGTCGGTGGTGAGTGTTTCGTCCTCGAGGTTGAGGTCCTTATCTTTTATCTCGTCGTCCATGTGGAAATATTTTTTTGGAATGCTATTTTTGCGATAGCCACAAAATTAGCAAAAAATGGTTATTCAGCCAAACAAAAACCTTGTTTTTCACCGCTGAAGTCGGAGCGCACAGCTTACAGATGCAGGGTGTCGTTGCAGGGCTTTCCCGCAAACACAACGAAAACGACTCACCAGAACATCCGCTTCCAACACGGAGTACAACGCTTACTATCACTCTTTGAGGAATTGCACTCCTATTCCGAATATTTATAATGTAATCTCGCCCGATCCGAAACAGCGGTGGTGATGCTCGTCGTAGATGACGCAGAATTGGCCGGGGGCTACACCGTGAATCTTTGCATCGGCATGGAGGATGAAGGAGCCTTCGCCCGTGGGTTCTAACCGTGCCGGCAGATAGTCGGGCGTGTGGCGTATTTTGAAACGTATGCGAGTGGGCAATGTGGGCTGCGCTGTGCCTTCAGGACAATAGGTGGTGGCATGGAAATCGTGCACCTTGAACTGCTGCTGATAGGCCGTTTCGGGGTCGTAGCCGTGACTGACGTAGAGGATATTTTGCGCCACATCTTTCTTCACCACGAACCATGGTCCGCCGCCCAAGCCCAAGCCTTTGCGCTGACCAATGGTGTGAAACCACAACCCACGATGCTGACCAATTCGCCGGTGGGTCTCCCACTCCACAATGTCGCCAGGCGCTTCGCCAAGATAGCGCTCGATGTATTCGTTGTAATTGATGTTGCCGAGGAAGCAGATGCCTTGGCTATCCTTGCGGCGCGCGTTGATGAGATGTTCGCGTTCGGCCACTTCGCGCACTTCGTCTTTCACGAAATGCCCGATGGGAAAGACGGCCTTTTGCAGTTGCCAACTATAAATTTGCGCGAGGAAATCGGTTTGATCTTTCACAGGGTCTGGGCTTGTTGTGAGCCATTTGCAGCCGTCAATCCATTCGGTTTGCGCATAATGTCCGGTGGCGATGAAGGCATAATCGTGACCCATTTTCTCGTCGAAAGCGCCAAATTTGATGAGTCTATTGCACATCACGTCGGGGTTGGGTGTGTAGCCAGCGCGCACCTTCTCCATGGTGTAGTGCGTCACCTGGTTCCAATATTCGCGGTGGCAATCTACGATTTCGAGCTTGCAGCCATAGCGTTGTGCCACGGCTGTCGCCATCTCCACATCCTCTTCGCTATTGCAATTCCATTCGCTTTGCTCCTCGGGACCAATCTTGATGTAGAAGCAATCGGGCTTCACACCATGGCTCACCAACTCGTGGAGCACCACACTGCTGTCGACACCGCCCGAGAGGAGCAGCGCAACGGGCTGCGCAGCGAGTGCGTTATAATCGATTTTCGATGTATGCGTCATTGTTTCCTGCTTGTTTGCTGATGCGTTTCCGCCCCACTTTCATGCGGTCGAAACCTAAACCATAAACGCCCGAGACGGCACTCTGGCTAACGAATGCCTGCGGGTCGACATGTTCGATGATGCTAAAAATGTTGTGGCTTTCGTTCTGTTTGGCAATGATGAAGAGCATGCCCACGCGCTTGCTCGAATAGAAACCTCGCGCATCGATGATGGTGCAACCACGATCGGCCTCGTTGTTCACCAAGCGTCCAATCTCTTCATACTTGTCGGAAATGACAAAAAACTGTACCGACCGGCGCAAACCATTCACCACCTTGTCGACCGTGTAGGACAGCACCACGAGCACAATGTAGCCATAGATGACTTTCTCCCAGCTGTGGGTGACGAAATAGCTCGACGTGATGACGCACAAGTCGCAAGCTAGAATGATGTGGCCTAAAGAGATGTCGCGATATTTGTTGATCATGGCCGCAATGACATCGCTGCCGCCCGTGCTGCCGTTGTGCAACAGACTCAGAGCCGAGCCAATGCCCATGAGCAAACCACCCACGACGCAAGCCAAGAACGGATCGTTTTGAAAAAATATCTTCTCGCCTATCAACGCCTGCCAAAACGTGGTGAAAAGCGTCAGACAACCCACGCCATAAATGGTTTTCAAACAGAATTTGAACCCCAGCGTCTTCAACGATGCAGCCAGCAATAAAATGTTGATGGCCACGTAGGTGTATTGCACGGGAATGTTAAAGCCCCAATAAACTACCGACGAGATGCCTGGCAAACCGCCGATGGTGATGTGGTTGGGCAAGAGAAACACCACCCATCCCAAACTGCCGATGACCATGGCTAAGGCTATGGAGAGATAGTCTTTGAGCTCGTGCATGACGTGTTTATTCTCGTGTTTCATTCTAATTTTCGATTAAACCTTTGGTGAGCATGTCATAATAGAGCGCCTCTAATTCGCCTTGCGACAACTGCTCAACAGCATGCTCAATGCTGCGAATCAGTTCCTCGCGGCGTGCTTCGCCCGTAGCATTGAAATGTGAAAAATCAACCATTGTTCTCTATGCGCTGCGGTGTTATGCTTCGTCGTCCTCGTGCTTCTCCTCGAGCAAAGTCTGTTCGGGAGCTGTCGCTTCATCGGTTTGACGAGCAGCTATGGCTTTGCGACAGCGATAAATCTTCAATCCATCAATCAATTCAATCACCCCATGGAGCAACAAGCACCATCCCACGATGAAAAAGGGCGACGAAGCCACAGCCGACGGATAGGTGATGGCCACCACCCCAATGATGAGAAGGATGGATGGCATGAGCCAATAAAACAGTCCCACCTTGACCACCTTGGCGATGGCAGCGAGGTTGGCATATTGGTTGATGGAGCCGATGATGAGCAATGCGGCCAAGATAAACACCAAGGTCGTGATGAATGTGTCGGGCAGCAAAGCCAACACAGCTCCCAAGATGATGCTACCCACGGCCACGAAAGGGGTAAGCTGAAGCGTGTTCGAAGTGCCGCTGGCCGACGTTTCCACCTCGTCGGAAACTTGTTGTGCAGCTGCTGAGGCGGTGTAATAGCCCACCAAAGCGATGATGCCGGCAAGAAAAAACAACACGCCGATGGTGATGACAATCCAGCGCACAATCTCTTCGCGATATTCAATGAGCAACACGCCAATGGCTATGGCACAACTGGCGCGGAAAATAAAATTGCGTAAAAACTTCATATTCTTAAAATCTTTAGCCGCAAAGTTAGCAAAAATATGCCAACTGGCTGTGCCTGCCTCGCTTTTTCTTGTGCTGCACCAAAGAAATTGACGGCAGACTCCGTCCCCTTCCCTGTGCTCAGCAGCAACACCATGGGCTAAAGAAAATAAAAACGCCTTGCTAACAACTTAGCAAATGCCAAAATATTTTTTTGAGGCTTGCTAACAACTGAGCAAATGCCAAAATAATTTTTTGAGCCTTGCTAACAACTTAGCAAACGCCAAAATAATTTTTTGAGGCTTGCTAACGATTGAGCAAACGCCAAAATAATTTTTTGAGACTTGCTAACGATTGAGCAAACGCCAAAATAATTTTTTGAGGCTTGCTAACAACTTAGCAGATGCCAAAATAATTTTTTGAGCCTTGCTAACGACTGAGCAAATGCCAAAATAATTTTTTGAGACTTGCTAACGATTGAGCAAACGCCAAAATATTTTTTTGAGACTTGCTCAACATGAGCAGATGCCTAATAAAACTTTTTGAGCCTTGCTCAACGTGAGCAAACACTAAAAAAAACATCAGGCACGCTCGGCAAGCTCCAACCAGCGCATGCCTTTCTCATCGAGCAACTCCTTAATGACAGGCAAACGCTTGCTCTTCTCCGTCAGCTCGTCCACGCTGAGCTGCCCGGAGCAAAGCGCTTCCTCAAGCTGTTTCTGCTCGGTTTCGAGCGCTTCAATCTCTTTCTCCAACTGCTCAAACTCTCGTTTTTCATTAAACGAGAGCCGTTTGCGCGTGTCGTTGTGATAATCGTTTTTGGGTTTTGCGCCTTTGTTGGCCTCCACAGCAGGCGCATCGGTCTTGCTTTGCAGCGCCAACCACTCATGATACTGCTCATAGTTGCCCGGAAAATCCTGCACCTTGCCCTGCCCTTTGAACACCAACAAATGGTCGACTACCTTATTCATGAAATAGCGATCGTGGCTCACGATTATGACACAGCCGGGAAAATCTTGCAAATATTCCTCCAACACCTGCAGCGTTTGAATATCGAGGTCGTTGGTAGGCTCGTCCAACACCAAGAAGTTGGGATTGCGCATCAGAATGGTGCAAAGATAGAGTTTGCGCCGCTCGCCGCCGCTGAGCTTATAAACAAAATTGTGCTGTTGCTCGGGGGTGAAGAGAAAATATTGCAAAAACTGGCTGGCTGTCATCCGTCGCCCGCCACCCAAGTCAATCTCTTCGGCGATGTCGGTGATGACATCAATCACCTTTTGCTGCACATCAAATTGCAATCCGTCTTGCGAGAAATAGCCAAACCTCACCGTTTCGCCAATGTCGAAACGACCGCTATCGGGCGGCACAAGCCCCAGCAACATCTTGATGAACGTTGATTTGCCGGTGCCATTGTTGCCCACTATGCCCATTTTCTCGAAACGCGCAAAGTTGTAATAGAAATCTTTGAGAATGATTTTATCGGGCGCAAAAGCCTTGCTGACATATTGGCATTCAAAAATTTTCGAACCAATGTAAACGTTGCTGGCCTTGAGTCGCAACTGCCGTTCCTCAATGCGCTGCTTGGCTTTGGCCTCTAAATCATAGAAGGCCTCTTCGCGATAGCGCGCCTTGTGGCCACGCGCTTGTGGCATGCGGCGCATCCATTCTAATTCTTTACGATAAAGATTATTGGCACGCGCCAACTCGGCTCGCGCATTGTCGATGCGCGCCTGTCGCTTCTCCAAATAATAAGCATAATTGCCACGATAGGTGTAGAGCGTATGATTGTCGAGCTCGAGGATGATGTTGCACACGCGATCCAAGAAAAACCTGTCGTGGGTCACCATCAACAGCGTCTTGTTGCCACGGTTCAAATAGCCTTCCAACCACTCAATCATGTCGAGATCAAGATGGTTGGTGGGCTCGTCGAGAATGATTAAATCGGGCTCGGTGACGAGCACATTGGCCAAAGCCACACGCTTTTGCTGTCCACCGCTAAGCTCGCCCATAGGCTGTTGCAGATTGGTGATGTGTAATTGTGTCAACACCTGTTTGGCTTTCAAAATCTTGTCGGGATTGCCTTCGTGGTTGAAACAAGCATCCAGCACGCTCTCGGTAGGCTCGAATTGGGGCGACTGCTCTAAAAACCCCACGCGCAAACCATTGCGATAAACCATTTCGCCCCCATCCTTGCCTTCGCGTCCGGTGAGCATGGCGAGCAAAGTTGATTTTCCGGTGCCGTTTTGTGCAATGAGCCCTACGCGCTGTCCTTCAGCAATAGAGAACGAGATATTTTCAAACAAAACCTGCGCACCAAAACGCTTCGACAGATTTTGCACGTCTAAATAAGGAATTTGTGCCATCAGAGTGTGTGGTTAATGGTGTCGATATAGTCGAGCACCGCGTCGCGCCCAAGTTTCTTCTCCGACGAGGTGATAAAATAAGGTGGCAGTGTTTCCCATCGATCCTTCAATGTGTTCATCCACTGCTGGGCATTCATCTTGGCCTTCCCCGGCCCCAATTTGTCGGCTTTGGTGAAGATGATGGCAAAAGGCACACCGCTCTCGCCCAACCAATCGATAAATTCGCGGTCGATTTTCTGAGGGTCGTGGCGCACGTCAATCAGCACAAAAACATTCACCAACTGTTTGCGTTGCAAGATGTAGCCCGCAATCATTTGCTCCAACTTCTGCTGCACCGTTTTCGAACGCTTGGCATATCCATAGCCCGGCAAATCTACCAAATACCATTCGTCGTTGATGATGAAATGATTAATCAAAAGGGTTTTCCCCGGCGTGGCCGACGTCTTAGCCAGTCCTTTATGGTTGCAAAGCATATTGATGAGGCTTGATTTCCCCACATTTGAACGCCCAATGAAGGCATATTCTATCTTGTCGTCGTTAGGACATTTGCTCACTGTTGGGGCAGAGACCACAAATGCCGACTTCTTTATCTCCATGCTTGAAATTATTTTTGTTTGCAAAGATACAACAAAAATATTATCTTTGCATTCCAAATTTGGCATATATCCGTATGAAACTAATTAGTTGGGGATTCATAGGTTGCGGCGAAGTGACCGAGAAAAAATCGGGACCGGCTTTCAACGAGGTTGAAGGTTCGCATGTAGAGGCTGTGATGAGTCGCAGCGAAGAAAAGGCACGCTCTTACGCTGAACGGCATCACATCAGGAAATGGTATACCGATGCGCAAGAACTCATCGACGACCCCGAGGTCAATGCCATCTACATTGCCACGCCACCTTCGAGTCATGCCACCTTTGCCATCATGGCCATGAAGGCGGGGAAGCCTGTTTATGTGGAGAAACCATTAGCGGCGAGCTATGAAGATTGTGCCCGCATCAACCGCATCAGCGAGCAAACGGGCGTGCCATGTTTCGTGGCTTATTACCGGCGCTATCTGCCTTATTTCCAAAAGGTGAAAGACATTCTTTCGCAACAGCTCATTGGCGAGGTCATCAATGTGCAAATCCGCTTCTCGGTTCCACCACGCGACTTAGATGCATCGTGCGCTAAACAGTTGCCATGGCGCTTGCAACCCGACATCGCCGGCGGCGGTTATTTCTACGATTTAGCTCCCCATCAATTAGACATCCTGCAACATCTCTTTGGTGTCATCACACGTGCCCACGGCTATTGCGCGAATCGTGCACACCTCTATCAAGCCGAAGACACTATCAGTGCCTGCTTCTTGTTTGAAAACGGATTGCCCGGGAGTGCTTCCTGGTGTTTCGTCGGCCATCAGAGTGCCAAAGAAGATTGCATTGAAATCATTGGCGATAAAGGCTCATTGTCGTTCTCGGTCTATAACTATGACCCTATCAAGCTCATCACAAGCGAGGGTGCTACGGAAATTGAAGTGCCCAATCCTTCGTTCGTGCAACTGCCCATCATCAAAGCCGTCATCCACGATTTGCAAGGCTTTGGCGTATGCACCTGCACGTCGGTGAGTGCTACGCCCGTGAATTGGGTGATGGATCGCATCTTAGGAAAGTTCTGATGGGTCAACGCAAGCTCCTCTTTTCCATCGTTCTTCTGCTGCTTTCGCTCAAGAGTTGGGCGGGAGACTCGCTTGCCACGCATCAAAACCTGTGGGGCAAACTCTACACGGTTGTGAAACGTTTCTCGCAAATCGACACGGCCTATATCGAACCACAGCGCTATAACTATGCCCTGATGCTGCAAAACACCAACACCTATGAGATGTATCGCATTTCCAATCGCCTACACCAAACCGTGCAACTCTCTCCGCGCATGGGTTGGCGCGTGGGACCTTACTTTGGGTGGCGGTGGATTTTTCTCGGCTACACCATCGACGTCACCCATCTCAAAGGCGACAACAAACGCAAAGAATTCGACCTAAGTTTATATAGCAACCAGTTGGGCATCGACCTTTTCTATCGCACAACGGGTGACGATTATCACATCCAACGCTTCACGGCTGCCACGGCCTCCAACATTGATTTTGCACCTTTGCATGGCCTAAACTACGACGGACTCGAAGCCAACATTCGCGGCTTCAACCTCTATTACATCACCAACCACAAACGCTTTTCCTATCCGGCGGCCTACAGCCAAAGCACCAGACAACTGCAAAGCACAGGCTCCCCCATCTTGGGCATTGGCTATATGCACCAAAAACTCAACATGGATTGGGTGACCCTGCAAGACATCATCGCACAACGAATGGGGAAAACCGTGCTCAAAGAGGTGTTGGGAAGCGACTCGGCAGGCTGGTCAAAAACGCATGTGAAATATGATAACTTCTCCGTCTCGGGAGGCTATGCCTACAACTGGGTCTTTGCAAAAAACTTTCTGTTGAATGTGTCGCTGTCCGCTTCGCTCGCCTATCTGCACACCATCAGCAAAACAGCGCAAACCCCCAACAGCCAATTCGACAACTTCAACTTCAACCAATTCACCATCGACGGCATCGCCCGCATGGGACTTGTCTACAACACTTCGCGCTGGTTTGTCGGTACCAGTGCCATCTTCCACGCCTATAACTACCACGAAAAAACGTTCTCTACCAACAACATCTTCGGCAATGTCAATGTCTATGTGGGCTTCAACTTCGGCAGAAGAAAGTAACCCTGCTTGACTTGCCACCCAATTAGGATTTATATCGCCGTCGAAGCCTCTTTTGCGACTATACACGGCTTGCAGTGCATCGTCGAAGCCTCTTTTTCGACTATACATCGCTTGCAGTGCACCGTCGAAGCCTTGTTTGCGACTATACATCGCTTGCAGTGCATCGTCGAAGCCTTGTTTTCGACTATACATTGCTTGCAGTGCACCGTCGAAGCCTTGTTTTCGACTATACATCGCTTGCAGTGCATCGTCGAAGCCTTGTTTGCGACTATAACTTGAAAGAATATCGCCAGCGAAGCCTTTTCTTCGACTATACTTTGAAGGAATATCGCCGTCGAAGCCTTGTTTTCGACTATAACGTGCACTCTTATCCAGTAGGAAATGGCGCCTTTGCAAGCATCTTTTGCTATGGCTGCTCCTCCCATAGAGAGTCCATAACGAAGCCTTCTTGCAGCATTTCTTTATCATCGGCATCGCCACAGAAATTATTTTGTGGCTTGGCAAGCCCTTCTTCAATGCTGTGTGAGGTAACAATAAATCCCAAGATGGAATGTTCTGTTATTGGAGAAAGTACCTCTGTCTTTGGTGAAATGTACGTTCGTTTCGTCTTCTCCATCTATAAAAATTATTTCACCAACACCTTACGCCCATTCATGATATAGATGCCATGAACAGGATATTCGACAATCTGCCCCTGAAGATTATAAATTGTTTTCTGCATAACTTTTTGAGACATCCGAATATTTGGTAGACCAGTTGCCAATTGCCGTTTTGCTAACTCAAAATCAACACGAAGACCCTTCGCCGGAGTTACTGCAGAATGAGGCAGACGCAGGCCAGCCCGATGAGCTTTCAACCTGATGGCATTACCATTTTGTCCAGTTTGCCAATAAAATCCGACTCCTTGATCACCCACACCAAATAAATAATAGGTATATCCAGCCCCACAGAATACACCGCCTGTGGCAGTCCCAATCATGAGATTGCCCGAGACATTCGCTCGAGCACCAGCCACATCCACACGATATTCATACGTTGTATGGGGTTTTCCTTCAAGAATAAATCCCGTCTTTTGAGGAATAATACTTCCTGCAGGAAATGCCTTTACAATCGCGTCATCAGGAGAAAATGGCGAACCGGCAGGTGTGATACCCGTAACAATATAGGCTGTACAACCGGCAGGAATTTCAAAATCTTGATGTTCTAAATACATCGTCAAATAACCTTGCTTGCCAAAACGCAGTTCACGTGGTCCCCTATACATGCCAAAGTCAATCGTGCGATCACCCATTGTCCACGAACATTTCACAGCCACTATATTTTGCGCATTAGGCTTCAAGGCTTGCAACGCCTCATCGGCCAATATAACTTTGTTATCGTATACTACACTGCGCCCTGATTTTGCATAGGCTTTAACCCCATTGAGATAGATTTCGACAATGTCATCAAAATATAAGCTACCCAACAGATGGTTCATATCATCCACATCGATTGCCGAAAGATCAAGTTTCTTGCGCATATAAATATCATCTGTAAGCCAGCTCGTTTGAACATAGACATTGCCTGCTTTGGAATACGGTGTGCCAAAGGGCGCTTTTCCTGTAGCCCAACTACTATCATCAAAGTCAGGAGCCATCCAGTTAGCGGGCACAGCATTTGTGCAAAATTTCCATGTGGTGTTCGGATTGATGTCTGCTGTAGGGATTAGCATGTCTGAGGGTTTTTCTATGTCAGCGATAAACGACTCAAGTGTCTGCGTCTCACGCGGCCTCAGCCCATATTTCAAAGCTAAAGTCTTGAAAGTCGACCATGTGCCATCGACCCTTGCTTCATTGGGATGTCGCACGCAATATAGGTAGAGCATCTGCATTGTCACACGCTCTACCCGCATAGAAATGGTCGCATCATCGGCCAACGCTTCTGCTGCATGAAGCAACCGCAATCCTTTCTCTACAAAATCATCTGTATAGAGTGAAGCTTGTTCCTTATCGAAAATACCAAGATGCGTATTGCTCTTCACCTGCGCCTTACACAGCTGATAATAGGCCCACACCTTCGGGGCTGCACTGCCATAATAGCCACCTATAAAGTCTTGAACCAAATCATCCGTATTGATATTTGGATTCCACAACAACTTATCAGAAACCCATGCCTTGAGTTCATTGAACTCGGAAATAGGCGAATTGTAGGCTGCCTCTTCAAAAATACCAATAGCATGATTATCGTGGAAGGTACGAATATTGGCGGCCATCACTTGAAAATTAGGCCACGGTGCCATATATTGTGCAAAATCGACGATATAATCCCAAATAAACACCTGTGATGTCAGCTGCTTCCACCCTTCAAGGTCGTCAAGAAATCCACTGTTGGCAGCATTGCATCGGTCTTGCAAAGGATGCGCAAAACAACATTCAATGTTGCAAAGCCTGACAACAACATTCTGCCGCGGCACAATATTCACTGGCGGCTTACGCGTGTAGTTATAGGCTAAGGTACCTACATATTTATCGGGGAAGTGGGCTTTCACCCTATCGGCTATCTTATTGACAAACCAAAGAATAAGTCCAGAATGACCACCATATTGCGTTTCAATTGCTTTGCAATTCGCACATTCACAATAAAGCTGATTATCGTTTTGACTAAGCGAGTAGATGGAAAATAACGGAGCAGCAGCTATGCGTGCCAAAAGTTTATCTCCACAAATTGTCAACACATCAGGATTCGATAGGCACAACTGCCCATTACGAACACGCTTACCATTACGAAGGGCAAAATATTCAGGATGTTCTTGAAAATAAGTTGCCGCAGGAACAAACTGCCCCATCGTATGGGAACCATCATAACCTCCTAAACCACCATACTTATTCTTGGCTGGATACCAGGTCATATTCTCACGATTATGCATCGCCCAAATGGGATTGTGCAATGTCTGGTAGTAACAATTATAACGATAACCGATGGCTGGATGCTCACTATGATGAAGTGTTGGCAACACGTAAACAGCACGATGTGGAACTATGGTACAATCAGGTGCATACCATCTCACCCCCAATTCATTTTCAAGAAATCCCAACACACCATAAAAGGTTCCACGATCACGCCCACCAAAAATAAACAGATTGTCGTTCTGGGTCATATAAGTAAACGACTCATCTGTATCTTTGAAACTATACCCACCAATTAATCCGCCTACCTTTGCATTGTAACCAATATAGATAGCTTTCCCTGTATAAGCTTCGGATGTCTTTCGGATAGGCAACTTGATATTCCCTACTTGCTTCAAATAGTCCCGGAGTTCTATAGCCGCCGTCTGTTCCGACGCTGAAGCATTATCATCTACGATAATTGCATAATCACTATGCCCATTACGAAATAGGTCAACGGCCATACTCCTGCCTGTCGAAAAAATTAATTGCAATGCTATTGCTATACAATATAATAAAACTTTTTTCATTCCTCTACCACATCCCTAACAGCTCCCCAAGCAACATTATCTATAGCACAATCTTATGCTGTTACCCCCATGTAGAATTATATCGCTGGAAAAGCTTGTTTACGACTATAACCTTGTTAAATATCACCGGAAGTGGTCCATCTGCCACTATGACTTAGAGTTATATATCACTGAGAAATAAGCAACCGTGACATTCGATAAATAGAAATCTGCTCTCTTACTTACTACGCCCATCATCCACCAACTGGTAAAGTCCCGTAGCTACCTTTTTAAATTTTGGATTTTTCTCAACAATCTCGTCATATAAAGCAGCTGTTTCATATGCCCCTGTCATAACATAAGCAGGAGATTGACTTTGTTTATTTTCAATGACTATCCGACGTAGTATGTTTGGTGTTATTTTTCCCCCCTGTTCTTCTGGGATTATCACAACATGTATACCCCTATTGCCTTTTGTCAAGTAGTAATCTCTAATACCTTTATTTATTTTCCTATTTCTATCTATACAACCAACTTGAAAGCCTTCTTCTATGAGATATAGTGGCAATGCAATATCATCAGTATAATTATCTATAGCATAAAGAGTGCACGCCCCCTTCTGAGCCTGCAAATAACCTAATTGCGCTTCCTTCTGCAGTACCATTTCCTTTTTGAAATAGTGCATATAAAAAGGATAGAGCAGATTGCCCGTACCTAACATGTGCTCATCTTTAGTTGGAATATGTTGGCCGGCTCCAAGTCCAAAACTCCACTTGAAATCTCCTCTACGAATCTCCTTAAACGCATACCGAACAGGAAGACGATAATTAAGCGAAGGATCCTGAGTATTGATTCTTGCCACAGAAAAGCACGACACAAATATCAACGCCACAAGGGCTACAGACTTAACCAAACGACTCCGCCGGCTAATGCCCTCAATGGCTATCGTACCTAAAAGAATCACAAAAGGACTTATATACAGGTAGTGTTTAGATGCACAACCCATAGACCGATAGACAAAATGCAACAAGCAAATGGGCAACAGACAAAGAAAGAGATGCTTGAAAACTTGATTTCGAACTGCAAAACCAACTCCCAACGGAAGCAAAATCAAATAAACAATAGAATAATAGCCTAATATCGCAAAGATAACATCACGCCGTTCTATCGTGTTGTTCCAATGCTGATACCCCACAACACTTTCAAGTGGATTGGCATGCAGCAACCAAAAACATAGCGTCAAAAGTGCTATAATCGACAAGGCAAAGGCCGCCGAAAAGAGAAAACTCTTTTTGAAACTTTCACCACGCAACCAAAATAAAGGGAGTAGAGCCGGGTAGACGATAACCACATCAACACGGAACAAGGGTGCGATAACCATCAGCAACAATCCTGGAATATATTTGCGATTCCAAATAAAACACAACGCCCACACAAACGAAGCCGCTGCAGGAATAGCAGAATTGGGATACATGCCTGCAGCATACATCTCGGGCAGCAAAGCCAAAGCTAATAACAAATGCAGTTTGTTGTGTGGACGATAGACTTTATTCACAAAGTCGAGACTGCCTAAAGTAAAGGCTACAGCTGAAATCCATGCCAGCAAACAATAAACATGCTCTACCGTTAAGAACGATGCTATCTTTGCAACAATCACTACCACGAAATAAGTGAGAGGCTGCATATTGTATTCGTAACTCATTATCGGCGGCAACTGAATGCCTTGATTCACCATGATTCCACACCCCGCAAGCACGTGCATACTATCGTTTTCATAACAATAGAGTGGAAAAACACCTATTGCCATCCAAACTAAGAATAGAACCAATAAAATAGGATAAAGATTTCGTTGTAAAATTTTCATATCTCACTAAAATTACTTGAATGAATAAAACTGTCGCATATTGTCACCAAATACCATCCACTTTACCAAGCATTATGCATCCTTTCGTTTCCAAATATGCACTATTTTTCGCGCGATAATCGCATAATTGCTCAGGCTCACCAACACAAACAGCAAGGCTCCGACAGCGATAGCGGGGAGCATATTGCCGTCTTCGATGTTGGGGAAGAGCGTCTCTATCAAATCCATATAATAGCTACGGGCAAAGAAGATGACGAGGAGCGCTAACCCATAAATCAGCAAGTTTAACCCTATGGTCAGCATTTGATAAGGCAAAGCCACTTGCGCGGGTCGATAACCAATGAGCAATAGGTTTTCTAATTTGTGCGTATTCTTTTGAACCAACAGATAGATGCTGAGCATCAAAATGTAGAAACTCAAGGCCGAAATCACCAATCCTACGCCAACAACCATCGTAACCAACAACCGTAGGAAATAGGTTGTCTTCTCGGTATTGAGTTTGTCGTTTTCTATCTCATAGCCTTTCTGGTCTAAATATTTTGTGAATTGCGGGTCGCTGGGGTTGTTCACCTGCACAATTAGACGCGTTGGCGCATGCGTTTCGCCGGAAGCAAAGGTGTCATTGCTCCAATCCATGAAAGCCTGCGGCACTAAAATCGAGCTCAAACGATTGGAGAAACCAATCACTTTCCCCTTGAACTGTGCCTCCCGGTGCTTCCCGTGCACAAAGATATGGAAATCAATCATGCCCACCAATCCATCGCTAAGCTTCGGCAAAGCGTGGGTCTGCGCAAAACCGAAATTATACATCGTGAGATAAATGCGCGGCAGAATAATGGGAATCGTCTTCTCACCCGGCTGATAATTCCAATTGCGCAACGGCGTATCGACGAACGAATCGGGAATGCTTTCGAAGCTAATCTCGCCATTGTTGAGCACCGACACCCCATTCACACGCATGCTCACGTCGGCTTTGTAATTGGCATTTGTGAACTTACCCATACGCGAAACGAAGGGCTGTTGCGCCAAATCGTCTACTTCGGTCTGATTAAAAGTGTTTGAACTGCCACTAATCGTGCTGGCCGTTCCTATCTTTTTATTCACAATCAAGAAGTCGCTTCGCATGAAACTATCCTCGGCTGTGAACACCGGAATCACATCTTGATAGAACTGAACACTCAGCAAAACGATGATCATGCCAAAGAGATTGGCAAAGAAAAAGCCCGCCATCTGCGGAATGCTGAGGTGCTGACGCAATAATTTCCAAACCAAATTCATAGCTTCACAACCCTTTCGTATGGCAAATCCATGTGCTTACCTATACTCGTTACCAATACGCCTGCGCCCTGTTCGCGCGCTTCTTTCATCATCATTTCGGCCATCACTGCGGCATTTTTGTCGTCAAGATGGCTGATAGGCTCGTCTACAAGCAGAAAGTCGAAGGGTTGCACAAGTGCACGAATGAGTGCCACACGCTGCTGTTGTCCAAACGACATGCGCCCTATTCGCTCATGCATTTTGTCGGCTATGCCCAACTGTTCAAACCACGTCGCTATCTGCTCTTGCGATTTAAAATTCGTGAGCTTGTTTTTTATCACGATGTTTTCGAATGCTGTGAGCTCCGGAAAAAGGCGCAACTCCTGAAAAAGATGACTGATGTGCAGGCGACGTGCCTCCACCCAGTCGCGCACTTTAAACGTGGAAGTCGGCATATCGTTAAACAAAACTTGCCCACTATAATCGTGCCGATAGCCCAAAACATAGCTGCAAAAGGTGCTTTTTCCGCGCCCTGATGCAGCCTCTATGAGGTAGAGCTTACCCTTTTCAAAGGTAAGTTCGTGATTCCAAACCTCAGAATGCAGTGCTTCCTTTTGGCTTTCAAATACCTGTGGAACCACCGATTGAAATGTTATCCTGTCAATGTTCATTATTTCAATGTGTAAATCAGCGTGTGAACATCGCCAAAAATAGGTTGGAGCATGGCCGTCACAGCACCCGTTTTCCCACCTTGCAATGCATTCATATTGATGACCAACGCTAATTTCTGTCCTTTAATCAAATTCTTTTCGGTTGCCGATAGTTGCTGTTTGGCTGGCGCAAACGCTTGTGAAGCCTCCTCGGCTGTGCTCCCACTAAAGAATTGCAGTTGGGGCGTCACCCCAAAATAAAATGTGTTTTCCTTACTCGCATAATACCATGCATCAGGTTTCCAATCCACAATTCGCCCTCCGGCAGGACAACTTTTTTTCCAATAGCCTACATCTTTCACCCAGTTCTTATGCTTTAATTGCGCCATCATCCGCATCGATAGCCGGTGCTCATCATAATAAGGTGTGACCAAAGCCAAATCTCCATCCACACTCCGCAGGATATTGTCCATGTCAATGGCCGTATTAATGCCCGTCAACAAGGCTTGAAAGCCTGCATTATTCTGCATCACAGGCAGGAACTTTTGCCCATCCACGTTCAAGAACATGCTCAACATGGCATCACGAGGCGTCGCCGAAAGATAGCGGTCTGTAATGGGACGATACAACTGATAAGCCTGCTTCAACGATTGATTGACCGTAGCATTCAAAGAGAACACTTCACCTTTGATGTGCATCACCTGCTGTTCCTTCTCCATCTCTGCCGCAATAATCACTTCACTTCCATCGGCTTTTTTGGGCATACCCAAGGTGAGTGGTGCCAAAAACTGTTGGGGCAAGGCCGTGGCTTGTGCAACTAAGGCCATCGAACCCTCAAGCGAATCCAATTTTTCATACAGTCTGCTTTGGGTAATACCTGCCGCTTCGTCTTGCTTCAGATATTGTGCGATTTGCTGTTGCAGACTGCTTTGCGCCTCAACGGTTACAGGTCCCATCACCAACATCGCGGTGTTGTTCCACCCAACAACCCATGCATCTTTCAACACTGTGAAATGAAAGCCCCGCCGTTTGATGGGTGCTGGACAAACATTCTTTGTGGCCAACTGCGCAAAAGTCTGTGTCAATTCATCCTCATCTTGCACCTTTGCACAAACACCCAAGTTGCCATCAGGTGCCTCAAAAAGCATAATCTTATGGCTCACATCAATGCCACTCTTACTGATGTTAGTGGCCTGCAACAGCGTCCTAAGCACAGAAACATGATTCAAGCCACTCATCTTCACAGGGTCAATGGACAACAATGCGGTGCTCTCACGCGGCACTGCGTTTAAATAACTATTGTCTGTGCAGGCGGCAAACAGCGCCATCACACAGCAAAAACAAAGTGCTATGCTAATCTTTTTCATCGTCTGTATGTTAATTGTGCCATTGTTACGGCCATGAGTCCTGCGGTCTCTGTGCGCAACCGACTATTGCCCAACGACACACTTTGAAAACCTTTCGTCAACGCTTGCGCTACTTCCTCATGCGAAAAATCGCCCTCTGGTCCCACTAAAACCACAGCTTCGTTCACATTGCTATCTCGTTGCAGCGCTGCCATCAAATCAACTTTCTCAAAATCATCGTAGCAATGGGCAATAAACTTCGCGCCACGATGCGGCGCATTTAAAAATTCCGTCATGCTCATGCATTCATTCACGACGGGTAACCACGCTTTCCTACTTTGTTTTGCGGCAGCAACCACAATCTTTTCTATACGGTCAACACGAATATTCTTCCGCTCCGTGAAAGCCGTTTGCAGAAAGGTTAGCTCGTCGAAACCTATCTCAGTAGCTTTTTCTACCATCCATTCTATGCGGTCGATATGCTTGGTTGGCGCAATAGCCAAATGAATATTTCCATTCCAAGTCTTTTGTTGTGGCAATTCTTCTGTGATGCGATAGCAGCAATCTTGCCGCGAGGTGAGCGTCACCTCTGCTCGAAAGAAACGCCCCTTCCCATCCATTAAAAATATTTCATCACCAGCCTTCAAACGTAAAACGCGCAAGGCATGTGCGGCTTCTTCGGGCGGTAAGCGGTCGTTATCCTCGGCATTGGGCGCATAAAAAAATCTTGCTTCTTTCATGATTTTCCTTCCCTCCGCTTCAATTCTGCGTTCAAATATTCAGCCATCTTATAATCCTCCTGCGCTATACTCCGTGCCAAAGCCTCCTTTAGCATATCTGTATTGAGCACATTGATAGGCATAGCCACACGATCTTCCTGCGCGGCATCGAAAGAAGCCGATTGTGTTCGCATGAGCTGCTCATCAATATAAATTGGCCAATGACCCGACAATGCAAAAAGAATGGCATCGCAAACTTTGAGTTTCACCGATACCAACGAGTCGGTATCCAGCAACATCGCACAATATTGCCCATCTTGAATACCGTAAATCAACACCTCTACCTGCGTTTCATTCTGTTTCAACAAACTGCTCAGTGCCCCTGCAAGATGCACGTCTTCACCATCTCTCGCCTGCAAACGCTTGCACAACGCATCGGTCATCTCAGCGTCACAAACCACAGAAATCTGTCGTTCTTTCGCCTCATCGGTCAAAACGATGATGCCAACACCAATCGAACCAACGATTTGTGAAATCGCATGGAAACGCAACTTAACTCGATTCATGAAGCTTTTGCTTGATTTGTTGGCTGGAACATCAGCGCGAAACTAACCCCTACCAACAACGCATAACCGGCAAAAATATACCAGCACGACGACCATTCAGTCACATTCCCCTCGGTATGTGCATTGACTACAGCCTGAGCCGCAAACGAACCCACCGTAGCACCAATACCATTGGTCATCAACATAAACAGCCCTTGCGCACTGGAACGTAGTCCTGGGTCGGTAGATTTATCCACAAACAAGGAACCCGAGATATTGAAAAAGTCGAATGCCACCCCGTAAATAATCATCGAAGCAACAAACAACCACACTCCATTACCAGGATTTCCAACGCCTAAGAGACCGAAACGCAACACCCAAGCAAACATGGCAATGAGCATTACATTCTTGATGCCATAACGTTTCATAAAGAAAGGAATCATCAAAATGCACAACGTTTCGCTGATTTGTGAAATCGAATACAAGATAACGGGATATTTCACGCCAAAGGTATTGGCATATTCCGGTATGCTTTTAAAACTCTCAATAAAGGGAGTTGCAAAACTGTTGGTGATTTGAAGACTCACACCCAACAACATTGAAAAGATGAAAAAGATAGCCATCTTCTTTTGTCTGAACAGCGTAAAAGCCCTTAATCCAAATGCTTCTACAAAGTTGGTGTGCTGCGTTGAGGCATTGGTTACACAATGAGGCAACGTAAAGGTGTAGAGAAAGAGCATGATGCTGAGCACGCCACTCACTACAAACTGCAACTCATTGCTTTTATAACCCATGATGTCTACAAACCACATCGTGCAGATAAACCCGATGGTTCCAAACACGCGAATAGCCGGAAAATCCTTCACGGTATCTTGTCCCGCTTGGATTAATGCCGAATAAGCCGTAGAATTACTCAAGGCTAACGTAGGCATATAGAAAGCAACACTGAGCGAATAGAGCGTGAACAAGGGAGCAAACTGCACGGCACCGCCCGCTTGATGGCCATACCATGCTGTGGCAAACATCAATAATCCGGCCACCAAATGACAATAGCCCAAAAGGCGTTGTGCAGGTATCCAGCGGTCGGCAACAATGCCCATGATTGCCGGCATAAAGATAGATACGATGCCTTGCATGGCGAAGAAAGTCCCAATATGTGCACCCATGCCGATGTTTCCTAAATAAATTCCCATGCAAGTGAGATAAGCTCCCCACACGGCGAACTCTAAGAAATTCATCACAGAAAGTCTGATTTTAAGATTCATTTTGTTGCTTTTTGTTTGAATTGCAAAGATAATGCAAACCACTGGAATAACAAAAGAAAATGTTTTTTTCTTTCTTCACCACCATTCGCAGCGATTACACATTATAATATAGTGCACTTTATTAGGCAATATAGCGCATTTTTCCACCTCATCTGCACTACTTTACTTCTCCAAGTGATTGCTTTTTCTTTCACGCTCCTAACCATTTGTTTTGCAATGCATTAATGTTCACTCTCCCGACCAAAAGTACTCGCGGCACTTTTTCCTGCTACATAACCAGTAGTCCATGCGGCTTGTAGATTAAATCCACCCGTAATGCCATCAACATCTAATATCTCGCCTGCGAAATAAAGGCCTGGAATAACCTTACTCTCCAAGGTATTCGCATAAATACTCTGTAGACTCACACCGCCACAAGTAACGAACTCTTCCTTAAAAGTTCCTTTCCCTTCCACAAGATAACCATCATTGGTGAGTACCTCAACGAGCTTATGTAGCGCCTTTTTACCCAAATCACACCATCGTGTGTCAGGATTGAGCGTGGAACGCTGCAACAAATAGTGCCACACCCGCGTGGGGAGCTCAAAAACTTTGGTAGTACTCATCTGTTTTTGTGGATGCAGACGTTGCTGATGGAGCAAATCTTCAGCCACCTTTTGCTGATTGGTTTTGCCTGTCCAATTGATGGAAATCGGACAATGGTAATGGCGTTCGTGTAAAAAACGCGCCGCATAAGATGACAATTTCAACGTAGCAGGACCGCTCACACCCCAGTGGGTGATGAGCAAAATGCCTGCACTACACAGCTTTGTTGCAGGAATAGACAAGCGCACATGAGGGATTACAGCACCCATCAACTGTGTGAGTGCAGGCTCATTCAGGGCAAACGTAAAAAGTGAAGGCACTGGTTCTTCTATCTGATGCTGCATTTTCAGAAAGGGTTCTAAACCCTTCTGCGTAGGAGAACCTCCCGTTGTGATGATGGTTTGTCGACAAATAACGGGCTTTGCTTCACGAAAAGCAAGCGACAAATGGCCATCGTCCATTGGAGAAAGTCCTGTAAACGTGTGCCGATAATGCAGTTCCACCCCCATACGCTCAGCCTCTTTCATGAGCGTTTTCACAATAGTTTGCGCATCTTGAGATTGTGGAAACACACAATGATCGGCCTGTGTGACCAAAGGTACACCTGCTTTTTGAAACCAGGCTATCGCATCTTCGTGGTTAAAACTTTTAAAAAGACGTTTCAGAAACTGATGCCCTCGCGGATAAACTTGTTTTAAATCGGTAACTGCTGCAAAACTATTCGTGAGATTACAGCGCCCGCCGCCCGTCAATCCTACCTTTTTTAGTGGATGATTGCCACGCTCAAACAAGGAAACACGCGCTTGTGGCTGCATTTGTTTCGCCGTAATGGCAGCAAAGAAGCCTGCAGCCCCTGCGCCAACCACAGCAATATCCACAACCAAAGACGATGACTCTCTACTGAAATTTTGTTCTTCTTCTTGCATGTTATAGTATAAAAAAAAGTGCTTCTGCCACGATATGGCGAAAGCACTTTCGATGAATTGAGAAGTACACCCTTAGGGATTCGAACCCTAGACCCACTGATTAAGAGTCAGTTGCTCTA
>ERZ773014.511-NODE-511-length-26560-cov-25.443954_pt1 | contig 26560 bp, 22 predicted proteins | sample MGYA00580841_ERZ773014 | MGnify/ENA primary metagenome ERZ773014 (study PRJEB29015, sample SAMEA2737989) | human oral metagenome | biome: human oral; feature: human-associated habitat; material: dental | place: China | collected 2067 ... | reverse complement strand
AAATTTAGATTTTTTTAAATTTGTAAATGAAATATTGGGAGAAGATTATAAAAATATTGAAGTGAAATATGGTGGAAGAGATTAAAAATAATAAAATAAAAATTTATTAAAATATAGTAATTTAGGAGAAAAAAATGAATAAAAATGGGAAAATTTATGTAGTAGGAATTGGACCTGGGAAAAAAGGAGATATGACATTTAGAGCATATGAAGCGATGGAAAAAAGTGATGTTATTGTTGGATATAAAACTTATACGGATTTGGTAAAAGAATATTATCCTGATAAAGAAATAGTGAGTTCTTCGATGATGAAAGAAGTTGATAGATGTACTGATGTTTTGAAGATGGCAAAAGATGGGAAAAATGTGGCTCTTATCAGTAGTGGAGATGCTGGAGTTTATGGAATGGCTGGGATTATGTTAGAAATTGCGGATGACAAAATAGAAGTCGAAGTAATACCAGGAGTTACAGCTACAAATGCAGCTGCTGCAATAACGGGAGCTCCTGTTATGCACGATTATGTGACAATTAGCCTAAGTAATTTACTTACCGACTGGGAACTTATCAAAAAAAGATTGGAACTTGCAGCACAAGGGGATTTTGTTGTGACTATTTACAATCCGAAAAGCCGAGGGAGGGTTACGCAAATTGAAGAAGCACAAAAGATTATGCTAAAGTATAAGCCAAAAACAACTCCAGTTGCAATAGTTAGAAATGCAGGAAGAGAAAATGAAGAATATGTTGTGACGACTTTAGAAGAGATGACAAAACATGAAATAGACATGCTCACAATTGTGATAATTGGAAATTCAAATACTTATGTGAAAAATGGGAAGATTATAACTCCAAGAGGATATAGCAAAAAGTATGAATATTAAATAAAAATTTTAAGAAATTAGAAAGAGGAAAGATGGCAATAATTTATGTGACAGGTGGAGCAAAAAGTGGGAAAAGTAAATTTGCGGAAAACTTACTTTTATCTTTGAATGATGGAAAGCAAAAAAATGTGTATCTTGCAACTTCGGTTGTTTTTGATGAAGAAATGCAAAAAAAAGTTGAATTACATAAAGCGAGAAGAAAAGATAATTGGATTACAGTTGAAAGCTATAAAAATTTTTCACAAAGTTTGAAAGAAGTAATGAATGAAAATAAAAAAAATAATATACTTGTGGATTGTTTGACGAATATGATAAGTAATATTATTTTTGAAAATGAAGAAATAGATTGGGAAAAACCTGAAAAAAATCAATTGGAAAAATGTGATAGAAATGTGGAAAAGGAAGTTAAAAACTTGTGTGAAATTTTTAAAAATTTTGAAAATGTTGTAATTGTGTCGAATGAAGTGGGAATGGGCCTTATTCCCGCTTATCCGCTTGGAAGATATTTTCGTGAAATTTCTGGAAAAATGAATCAGTTTGTTGCAGAAAAAGCTGATGAAGTATATTTTGTAGTTTCAGGAATTTCGATGAAGATAAAGTAAAAGTTGTTTTTTAAATAGAGATTTAAAGTAAGATGTGAAAACAAATGAATTTAATGGAGAGGTCAAATGTGGAAATTGAAATCAAAAGTAAAAAACTAGACTATCATTATAGTGAATTTAGAATACTACTAATTGCATATATTTGTGTATACTTTATGAGTCCTATATTTATTTTTTTTATAAAAAGTGATATAAAACATTATTATATTTTATTAATTAATGCTGTTTTTGTTATGATATTTTATATATTTATAGTTATATTACAAATTTTTCTTAACTTATTAATAGGATTAAAAGAAAAGAAAATAATATTTTCAGAAAATTATTTAGAAATTTTTTTTGGAACAGAAAGTAAAAAAATAGAATATGATAAAATAGAAATGATTTTTCTGAGAAAAAATTTATTGAATTCAGCAGATATAATAATAAATTTTCCAACCAATAATACAAGTTTATTTAATAGACAAGAAGAATTATTTAAAGGCGATAAAAATAGTATAGTGATAAGTAATGTTATTAATTATGAAGAAATATTTAAAGAATTAAAACAAAGATTATTTTTCTTTGAAAGTAAAAATGAAAAAGTTTTAGAATATAAAAGTTTTATTGAAAATAAAATAGTAATAATATTTTTGATATTATTATTTTATTTTTTCTATAAAATAAAAATATCAATATGTTTAATTATTATGTTATTCGTTAAAATAAAAAGGTATAATTATAAAATCAATTATTTAAATAATGACCAAATAAAAATTTTTAATGCGAATAAAGAAATTTATATAAAAAAAAATAACTATTTTTTTGACAAAGATGACTTAAAATTAAAAATTAAAAATATTGATAGAATTTTATTGCCGAGTAATTTAGTGTTTTTACCTATGCATTATAAAATAAAGGGATAAAAAAATGAAAAATATAAAAGAAACTTATAACAAAAAAATGAGAAAAATGTTTACAGAAAATATGAAAAGTATATTTACTAAAGATATGTTGAAAAAATATGATGAAAATACATTAAATGTATTAAAAGAAGTCTGGATAGATATATTAAATGTAAAGTATGAAGAAATAAATAAAAAAATAGTGAATATTAATAAACAAGAAATATATGAAATAATATGGAATATGGCTGATGTTACAGAAAGTTTCACTTTTTATGGATTTTCACAATATATGTATAAAAAAACAGAAAATGTAATTTGGTTAAATTTGTCAGCAAGTTTGCTATCATTTACATTTTGCTGTGTTGAAGGAGCTTATGCTGTTGGCATTTTTCATGCTAGAGAAGCAGTAAAAATTGAAAAAAATCTTGAAAATCTATTAACTTTACTAAGTTTTTATGGACTTCCAGAACATTTAATCTCTTCATATTTTATTTTTTTCTAAATTAATTACTAACTTGAAAAAATTAATTAATTATGTTATAACTATTTAGGTCAATATTATTTTAAAAGCAATTTTCAAATTGAAGAGCATATCAAAATATGTAAATCACAAAAAAAAAATAAATTAGAAAAATTGAATAAAAAATTTGGCATTTATTTTTTAGTGCTAAAAGGAATTTTGAAGGAGGAAAAAGTGGAAAAAAGAGCAACTGTAATAACATACGGATGTCAAATGAATGTAAATGAAAGTGCGAAAATGACGCAGATGTTAAAAAAAATGGGTTATGAAATGACTGAGGATATTGAAGATTCAGATTTGGTATTTCTTAATACTTGTACGGTAAGAGAAGGTGCTGCAACAAAAGTTTATGGGAAATTAGGGGATTTGAAAAGAATTAAAGAAGAAAAATCTGGAAATATGATAATCGGTGTTACAGGGTGTCTTGCACAAGAAGTGAGAGATGAATTTATAAAAAGAACACCTTATGTCGATTTGGTTTTGGGAAATCAGAATATTGGAAGAATTCCTGATATTATTGAAAGAATTGAAAAAGGTGAAGAAACTCATATAGTTATGGTTGACGATGAAGACGAACTTCCTACCAGAGTTGACGCTGATTTTGGAGATGACATAGTTGCATCAATTTCAATAACCTATGGATGTAATAATTACTGTACTTTTTGTATAGTTCCGTATGTGCGTGGAATGGAGCGTTCTGTGCCAATTAATGAAGTTGTAAGAGATGTTGAGCAATATACGAAAAAAGGTTATAAAGAAATATTGTTTTTGGGGCAGAATGTAAATTCTTATGGAAGTGATTTGGCTGATAAAAGTGATAATTTTGCTGAATTACTAAAGAAAAGTGCCGCAGTTGAAGGAGATTTCTGGATAAAATATGTGTCGCCACATCCAAAAGACTTTAGTGATGATGTGATTGATGCAATAGCAAAAAATTCTAAAATAGCTAGAATGTTACATCTGCCGCTTCAATCTGGTTCAACAAAGATTTTAGATGCGATGAATCGTGGTTACACAAAAGAAGAATATATAAAACTTGCAAAAAAAATTAAAGAGAAAATACCTGATATTGGTTTGACAACAGATATTATCGTTGGATTTCCCGGAGAAACTGATGAAGATTTTCAAGATACAATGGATGTTGTAAATGAAGTTGGATTTGAAAATGCATATATGTTTATGTATTCTAAAAGAACTGGAACTCCGGCGGCTACAATGGAAAATCAAGTTGATGAAAAAGTTAAAAATGAAAGATTGCAAAAACTTATTAGACTTCAAAATATGAAAGCTAGAGAAGAAAGTCAAAAATATTTGGGACAAACGATAAAAGTTTTGGTTGAAGGACCTAGTCGAAAAAATCCTGAAATGCTAACTGGAAGAACTTCAACTCATAAAGTTGTTTTATTTAAAAATAATGGAAAAAATTTAAAAGGTAAATTTGTAAATATTAAAATTAATGACGCAAAAACTTGGACATTATACGGAGAGTTGGTGGAAGAATAATGGAAGAAAAAAAGAAAAGAGGAAGACCAAAAAAAATAGTTGAACAGGAAATTGGTGAAACAGAAATGACTTTAAAAGAAGAAAATTTAATTAAAAAAAGTGAAGCTGAAAAAATAGAAAAAGTTGGAAATACTGAAGAAAATCAAAAAGAATTTAAAAATTTAGAAAAATTTTCACAGGAGAAGAATTTTCAAGAAAAACATCAGGAAGAAGAGATGATAAAAGATATTCTTTCAAAAAATGTTACCACTTTGAAAAAAATGGCAAAAGAATATAAAATCGAAGGATTTTCTGGGATGGCAAAATCTGATTTGATAAATGCTATTCTTATAAAAAAAGGCGAAGAAGAAGGAAAAACTTACGGTTTTGGAAAACTTGACATTATGAATGGTTCAACTTACGGATTTTTACGAAATACTTCTGTTGGACCTGATGTCTATGTTTCGATTTCCCAAATTAAAAGATTCTATTTGAGAAATGAAGATATTGTGTTTGGAGAGCTTAGAATACCGATTGGAACAGAAAAAAATTACGGGATTTTAAAAGTGCTTCTGGTAAACGGAGATTTGCCTGAAAAATCACTAGAAAGACCATTTTTTGACGATTTGATCCCATCTTATCCTGATGAAAAATTAAATCTTGGTTCAGGTGAAGTTTCTTCAAGAATAATCGATTTAATTTCTCCAATTGGAAAAGGACAGAGAGGACTTATCGTAGCTCCGCCAAAAGCTGGAAAAACTGTACTTTTATCAACACTTGCAAATGATATTATAAAATATAATCCTGAAATTGACGTTTGGATTTTATTAATTGACGAGCGGCCAGAAGAAGTTACAGATATAAAAGAAAATGTGAAAGAAGCCGAAGTTTATTCAGCGACATTTGACGAAGATCCGAGAATCCACACGCAAGTTACTGAAAATGTGCTAGAAATGGCAAAAAGAGAAGTTGAGAGGGGAAAAGACATCTTAATTTTAATGGATAGCTTGACACGGCTTGCAAGGTCTTACAACATCACAATTCCATCGAGCGGAAAATTGATTTCAGGTGGAATTGACCCCAATGCACTTTATTATCCAAAAAGATTTTTAGGAGCTGCAAGAAATATTAAAAATGGCGGAAGTCTTACAATTATCGCAACTGCACTTATTGAAACTGGAAGCAGAATGGACGAAGTTATTTTTGAGGAATTTAAAGGTACTGGGAATATGGAAATAATTTTGAGCAGAACTCTTGAGCAACTTAGAATTTTTCCAGCAATAGATGTGCTAAAAAGTGGAACAAGAAGAGAAGAACTATTAATCGCTAAAAAAAATTTGGAAAAAATTTGGGCTCTTAGAAGAGAGCTTAGTGGGATGTCTGAAGTTGAAGGAATGAAAAAATTAATCGAATTGACAAAATTATACAAAAATAACGATGAATTGCTTGAAAATTTGTTATTGAAAAAATAAAAAAATTTATGCTGCGCTAAAGATTTTTAGTGCAGTTTTTTATAAAAAAATTAATTCTTGTCTTGAATTACAAGAATTAATTTTTAATAAATATCTAGTTTCCTTCATTCTGTAAAAGACTATCATTGCCAGGGTTTGCTTGAAATATGCTACTATTAGTTCCTTCTGTTTCATTGGAATTTGTATCAGTAGCAGTAGCATCATCATTTGTGTTAATTGTTTCAGCATCACTATCAGTTTCAACTGTTTCTTCGCCTAATATTCTGCTTCTAGGAATTTGGTAATTTGTAATTTTTTTAATTGTTATAACTTTATCCTTTTTAGATATTGTTCCAGAAACTTTTAATCCAATCAAATCGGAATCAGTTACTCCATATTTTTCGGCTGCAAAATTATAAATTCCATCAAGTAATCCACTTTCATCTTTTACAGTATACGATGTAACTTTATTTGGAAAAATTAAATTATCCTTTGTGTAAATAAATGTATTTGTAGCTCTAAAATATTCACCTTCATAATTTTTATCAGCCGTTTTTAATTTTTGTGTTTTTGTTTTCGCTGCTTTTGCTTTAGGAATCTTTAATTTTTTATCTTTTGTTGCAGAAATTCCAATGACACAAATAGCGAATAACATAACTATAATAAATATTTTTTTCATAAAAAATACTCTCCTTTTTTGTTTTGTATCAATATTATCATTTATGAAATCCCAAATCTGCAGGATTTATATCTCCTGAGATTTTCTCAATAATTCCATTTTGATTTTCAAATTTTTCCCTCATCAGAGTAACTTTTTTTATTAATTTTATTGTTTCAAATTCAAGATTGCTTGCGTTATAATGTCCTTTGGACCAATAATTAAGTACAAGCAAGCTATCTCCAAAAATTTTCTTTATTTCATATTTTTTTGCATAGACTAATGCTGCATAGAGACCAACTAATTCTCCATAATTATTTGTTCTATGTTTTGCAACATAATAATTCCCATGTTCGTTAATCTTTTCTTTAGGCAAAATTTTATACAGTAGTGGACTTCCCTTATAATCAGTAAGTCTCACTTCGACGCCATTTCCTCTTCCTGTCCCGGCATCAAAATAAATTGCCGAGCAATCTATGTCGTTTTGGGAAATTTTCTTTTTTTCTTTTTTTTCATATTTTGCTCCAGCATTTAGCCATTCCTGTGCTTCTTTAATATTATTAAAAGACTTGTATCTCGCATTTTGCTTTGAAATGACCTTTTGACATTTCTCCCAATTTTCTAAAATTCCGCTTGTATCACTATTTACTAAATAATAAGCATATACTTTTGACATAATTTGAAATTTATAAAATTATAAATTTAAACCTCCGTCAATTCTTAAAACTTGTCCTGTTATGAACTTAGAAGCATCACTTGCTAAGAACAACGCTGCATTTGCCACATCTTGAGCATCTCCCATTTTTCTTAACGGAGTGTTAGCTAAAACAGTTTCTACAATTTTTTCAGGTAAAACATGTGTCATATCTGTTTTAATAAATCCAGGCGCAATTGCATTTGCTCTCAAATTTTTTCTTCCAAATTCTTTAGCCCAAGTTTTAGCCATCGCTATAACTCCACCTTTTGTTGCGGCATAATTAGTTTGCCCTGTATTTCCATCAATTCCAACTACAGAAGCCATATTTATAACACTTGAAGCTTTACTTTTTAAAAGTAGTGAAACAAATCCTTGCATCACGTTGTAAACACCTTTTAAATTGATGTCAACAACTAAATCCCAATCTGCCTCTTTCATTCTTTGAAGTAATGAATCTCTTGTAATTCCAGCGTTATTTACTAAAATATCCAATCTCCCGTATTTTTCTTTTAATTCTTTTGCAACTTCTTTGATATTTTCTCTATCTGTTACATTTAATTTTATATGAGAGATATTTTCGTGACTATAATCTGGATCAATTAAATCTCCTGAGATAACTGTCGCACCATTTTGGGCATATTTTAGTGCGATTTCTTTCCCGATTCCTCTTGAACCACCTGTAATTAATGCTATTTTTCCTTGTAACACTATTTTTCCACCTTTCTAATTTTTCAGTTTTTTTATTTTATTCAAAATTTTGCATATTTTTCTATTTTAATACTTGTAATTCCACTTTTGTTACACCTTTTCCAGGACTTTCTATTTGTGAGAAAGCAGCATAGCTTAAATCAATAACTCTTCCTCTTACAAACGGTCCTCTATCATTAATTCTCACAATGACAGATTTACCGTTGTTCAAATTTGTTACTTTTACTTTTGTTCCAAATGGCAAACTTTTATGAGCGGCCATCATTTCACTCGATCTATGTCGTTCTCCACTCGAAGTTTTACTTCCATTTAAGCTTTTGCTGTAAAAAGAAGCCATTCCATTTTGATAGCTAGTAAAGTTATTTAAATCTTCTTTTTTTATCGTCATAACTGATTTATTATCACTTTTTGAAACATTAAAATCTAAACTGTCGGCTTTTTTCATCATTTCTTTTCTTATAAAAATTATATTTTGACTATTATTTTCTTGCTTTTGTATTGTATTTTCTTTTGCTGTTAATGAGATAGATAATGACAAAACTGATAGCATTGTAATTATTTTTTTCATTAAAAACTCTCCTTTATATTTTTATTATTTTAATATTATATCATATGCTATCAGTTTTACAGCTTAGTTTTCTCTTAATTAAATCATAAAAACTATTTTTTAATAAGAACAGCTATTAAAAAACTATAATCTTTATTTAAAATTTTAATTATTATTTTTTCAAATCTTTTAATTCAGGTTGTTTTACATGCTGAATTTTCATGCTGCTAGGTGTAATTACTTCAAAACTGTATCCTGCTTTTCTATATCCATCAATAATAGTTTGCAATGCTTGAACAGTTGTTCCTTTAACATTTGTGTCGTGCATCAAAACATCAATTTCTGGGTGATTAGTACAAATTCCATATTTAATTAATTTTTGTACAGGTACTCCATTTCCACTAGCATCTGTTGAATCACAGTTCCAATCGTGATAAATATACCCTTCTCTTGCCATTCTAGTAATAATTTGTTGTTTCAAGGCTTTTGATGCAATTGCATTGCTAGAACCTCCAGGGAATCTTGTAATTCTAACATCTTTTCCAGTTTTAGCTTTTACAGCATCCCGTAATCTATACAAATCTTCAAAGAAATTGTGTTCATTTGCATAAATATATTTGTAATCATGTGTATAACTGTGAAGTCCTATTGCATGCCCTGCGTCTATTATTTCCTTATATTTATTTTGGTTATGTCCTATCACAAAAAAAGTTGCTTTTATGTTATTTCTTTTTAATATTTCCAAAATTTTCTCAGTATTATTTGAAGGACCGTCGTCGAAAGTCAAATGAACTATTTTTATTTTTCCATCTTTTTTCATTTGTTCGTATTTTGTTGTAAGTTCTTCATTCTTTTTAGTCAATTCATCCAAAACTTTTTCTTTTTTACTTTTTTCTTTTTCTAATTTTTTAATGTTGCTGTTCAAACTATGATTTTTTACTAATTTAGATGTTGTTCCTAAAATATGCCAACCTGAGTATGCAAATCCTGCACAGGCAGCAATTATTCCAATTATTGCTATTCCTTTTTTCATTTTTTTACCTCTCAATTTAATTTATTTTATTTGTTATATTTTTTTATAATTTCTTGTGTTTTCTTATTTCCATCTTCAGTATACTTAATTTGATCATTAATTTCACCAAGCTCTTTTGTCAATTTTTCCTTATTTTCTTTCAAAATAGGAGTTTTTGACACCAAAGATTCTTTTTCCTTAATTAAGAAAAAATGTGATATTGCAACCAAAATTGCAGAAATTATAAACAATAATACCGCTCTTTTTAACAGTTTGTTTGCTCTTGTCGAATCATTGTCATCTCTGTAACTGTAAGAAAATTCATTTTTTTTAGCCATTTTTTTCCTCTTTTCTTTTTTTATTTAAAAAATTTTTTTAGTTAATAAATTTAATCCCCTTAATTAAAGTAAAAGACCTCTTTCGAAAAAGAGGTCTCATAAAAGGGGGGGTTAATTGAGGTTTTAGATCTTTTTATCGATCTGAGTATAGTATACACTATAATCATTAATTCTCAATTAATATTAATACAATTTTAAATTAATTTTTCCCTGCTGTTATAATTACTCTTTTACTTTATTTTATTTTACATTCTATTTACAGTATTTATTCCCAATAAATCCAATCCTTGCTTTAAAATAAATGCAGTTTTTTGCGCTAGTAAAATTCTAGCATCTCGAACTTTTGGATTTTCTTCTTTCAATATCTGTTTTGAATTATAAAAGTTATTAAATAATTTTGCTGTGTCAAACAGATATTCAGCAATAATATTAGGTTTTAGTGTTTCATACGCTTTCACGACAAATTGCGGAAATCTCAAAAGCGAAACTGCAAGTTCTCTTTCAATTCCATCCATATTTTCCAAAACAATTTCTTTATTTTCTAAAGTGATGTTTTCTTCTTTTAATTTTCTAAAGATAGACATAATTCTAACATATGTGTATTGTAAATATGGTCCAGTATTTCCTTCAAAATTTAAAACTTTGTCCCAAGTAAATGTTACATCGCTCGTTCTATTTTGACTCAAATCAAAATATTTTATCGCTCCGCTTCCAATAGTTTCAGCAATTTCATCTTTCTCATCTTCTGGAATATCAGGATTTTTTTCGTTAATAACTTGTTTAACTTGCTTTTTAGCTTCATCAAGCAAATCGACAAGTCTTATAATATTTCCACTTCTTGAAGAAAAAATTACATCTCCAAATCTCATAATTCCAAAAATCACATGTAATTTTTTGTAATCGTAAGGTTCACCTAACATTTTTCCAATTTCAAACACCTGTTTAAAGTGATTCTGCTGTCTGTCATCCGTCACATAAATAGCTTCGTCTACTTTTAGTTTTTCTTTTCTAAATTTCATAGTCGCAAGATCTGATGTCGCATACAAAAAACTTCCGTCTTTTTTTTGAACAATTGCTGGCGGCAATTTATCCTCGTCAAAAAATACAACTAGTGCTCCTTGATCTTCCTTTGCAATATTTCTTTCTTTTAGTTCTTTTAAAATTTCTGGCATCATATCGTTGTAAAAAGATTCGCCGTAATAATAATCAAATTTTATTCCAAGCCTGTCGTACACCTTGTTATATTCTTTTAAGGAAATTTCAATAAACTCTTTCCAAAGTTTAATATTTTCACTATCACCTTGCTGCAATTTTTTTAATTCTGATCTTGCGCTTTCTTCAAGAGTCGGGTCTTCTTTTGCTTTGTCTGAAAATAAAACATAGATTCGCTCCAGTTCCCCAATCGGATCTTTTTCATAAGTGCTTTTTTCCAGCCAGTTTTTATATCCGACTATAAGTTTTCCAAACTGAGTTCCCCAATCTCCTATGTGATTGTCAGAAATAACTTTTATTCCCAGAAATTCCAATATTTTTTTAATTGAATGTCCAATTATCGTACTTCTTAAATGTCCAATATGCATTCTTTTTGCAATATTTGGAGAAGAGTAGTCAATAATTACTGTTTTATTTGTATCTAAAAAAGAAAAGTCATATTTTTCATTTTCTAGTTTTTTAATTTCTTTATTCAAAAATTCGTTTTTCAAAAAAATATTGATAAATCCTGGTCCAGCAATTTCCAATTTTTCGATAATTTCGTTTTTCTCAAATTCCGTGACAATTTTTGTCGCTATTTCTCTAGGATTTTTGCCAATTAATTTAGAACTGACTAAAGCAAAATTAGTTTGAAAATCTCCAAATTCTTTTTTTGTGGAATTTTGTATATCAATTTTGTCTGAAAAATCATTTTCAAAAATTTTATTTATATTTTCAGAAAATAATTTTTTAATTTTATTTGTCAACAATTCCATCCGTAATTTTTAATTCTCCTTTCAAAAATATCTATTTGTTCTTTACATATTTTACCACAATTTTTAAATAACCTCAAGATTATAATTTTTACTTTGTCTTATTCTTTAAAAAGATGGATTTTTTTTGAAATATATAGTAAAATTGAAGAAAATAAAAGTAGGTTTAATTTTGACCTGAAAAGGAGAAAAATATGGAACAGGAAAAAGTGATAAATAAAACGTCAAAAGAGTTACTGCAGCAGCTCTTTGACAGAATTAAAAAAAATAACTTGGATGTCGATACCGAAGAGATTTCTCAAGCATTTACTTTGGCGAATGAGTCGCATATTGGGCAAAAGAGAAAAAGTGGAGAAAATTATATTTTGCATCCTGTGGAAGTGGCAGAAATTCTTGTGGATTTGAAGATGGATACGGATACGATTGTCGCTGGAATACTTCATGATGTCGTGGAAGATACGCTTATTACCTTGCCTGACATTGAGTATATTTTTGGTGCAGATGTCAGAAAACTTGTTGACGGAGTGACGAAACTTAGAAATTTGCCAAGAACGGATAGTAAAAAGATTGAAAATATTCGGAAAATGGTAGTTGCAATGTCTGAGGATATTCGAGTTGTAATTATAAAATTAGCTGATAGACTTCATAATATGAGAACGCTTAAATACATGACCCCAGCAAAACAGCTTGAAAAATCTAAAGAAACGCTTGAAATTTTTGCGACAATTGCACATAGAATTGGGATGTCAAAGATTAAAACAGAGTTGGAAGATATAAGTTTTAGATATTTACATCCAGAAGAATATCAAGAAATTAAAGAGCTTGTAAATACAAAAAAACAGGAGAGAGAAAATTATACTAAAAAAGTTATTGACAAAATAGAAAAAGAACTTGAAAAGCATAATTTAAAAGGAGAAGTTACGGGGCGACCTAAACATCTTTACAGTATTTATCGAAAAATGATTGAAAAAGAAAAGAAATTTGCTGACTTGAATGATTTAATTGCGGTTAGGATAGTTGTCGAGCGGGAAGACGAATGCTACAATGCGCTTGGAATAATTCATAATTTGTTTATTCCAGTTCCTGGAAGGTTTAAAGATTATATCGCTGCACCTAAGATAAATGGGTATCAATCGATTCACACAACTGTTAATGGACCTGATAATCAAAAAGTGGAAATTCAGATTAGAACAAAACTGATGCACCAAATTGCTGAAGACGGGGTTGCGGCACACTGGAAATATAAAGACAAAAAATACAAAGAGAAAAAATCTAAAAATGAAGAATATTATGCAGCTGTGAAAAAAATTATTGAAAAAAGTACAAATGAAGCAAATGAAAAAGAAAAGACGAAAAGTTTTGCCAAAGAAGTTACGGGAGATGTGCTAAATCAGACGATTTTTGTTTTTACTCCGAAAGGCGATGTTGTTGAACTTCCAAAAAATTCAACTGCACTTGATTTTGCGTTTCAAATTCACACGCAAATTGGTTACAGAACGATTGGAGCCAAAATTAACGACAGAATAGTTCAACTTAATCAAACTCTAGAGAATGGAGATAAAGTCGAAGTTTTAACTTCCAAAAATACAAAAGGTCCAGGAAAAGACTGGATAGCGATGGTAAATAATCACAGTTCAAAATCAAAAATTAGAAAGTGGTTTAAGGATAAAGAGTTTTTGGAAAAATCAAAAGAAGGGGAACAGCTTTTAGAAAAAGAGTTTGAAAAATTGGGACTGAAATTTGCGGATATTGTGGAAGAAGAAAAAGTATTTTTATACATGAAAAAATTTAATATTTCTTCAAAAGAAATACTTTTTTATAAATTTGCAACTGGAGATTTGTCGCTTGACGGATTTTTGAAAAAATTTGAGAGAAAACAGGAGAAAAAACTGGAAGAAGTTTTGGAGGCGGAACAGGAAAAAGGAAATAAGAGAAAAGAAAGAAGCCAAGGCGGAATAAAAATTTCAGGAACAGAAAATACAATGTACCGTTTTGCAAAATGCTGCAGTCCGCTTCCTGGAGATGAAATTTGCGGATATGTGACGCGTGGCAGGGGAATTGCGATTCACAGAAAAGATTGTAAAAATTTTGAGAAATTGATGGAAATTGAGCCAAATAGGGAAGTTGAAGTGTATTGGGACGAAGAAGAAATTCGTAAAAATACGACAAGATACCAGTTTAATTTTTTGATAAAGGCATACGATAGAAACGGTCTTCTTTTGGACATCATAAGAATTTTAAACGAATATAAAATGGAAATAGTAAATGTCAACACAAATATTTTAAAAGAAAATGGAAATCAGCTTTGCCTTATACATCTAGGAATAATGATACGGGGAAGAGAAGATTTTGAAAGACTGGCAAACAACTTGAAATCAATGAAAGATGTGATCGACATAGTAAAATAAAGGTTTTGGGGGAATAAAAATGAAAATGCTGATAACAATAATTATAGTTTTTTTTGTTTTAAAACTAATTTTTAAAGTAGCGAAAAAATTAATATTTTTTGCGATAATATTTGCAATAGCGTATTATATTTTTGAACGATTATTTTAAAATATTTTAGTTTGTAAATTTGGTTTTAAATAAAAATAGATTTTTATCCAAAATTATGTTAAAATACAGGGGATATTTTAGTTGGAAAAGTAAAAGAATATCATAAAAATAGGGTAATTGGATTTTTTGTAAATAAAAAAATTATTTACAATAAAATAATATTATTACAAAATAAAAAGTTAAAAGACATAAAATTATCCTTTTCAGAATAGCCGTTTTGCCATGACTTACAGTGCAGATAAAAATGCACAAGTTAAAGAAAAGGAGGTAAAAGTTGTGAAATGAAATATTTAAAAAAATCTTTAATGGTTTTTATGCCGCTTCTTTTGGCTTTAGGCACATTAAAGTACTATATTTCAACACCACATTTTAAGTCGACACTGACGAGAATTTTGAAAACGAATGCATTAAATGTTGAGTTTGACAAAATTAGACTTTATGGATTTGACAGAATTCAGATTGATAATTTGAAAGTTAGAGATTTGTCGGGAAATATGGTGATTGATGCGAAAAAAGTGGTAGCAAAAATAAATTTACTTACGCCAACTAGGCTTAGTAAAATAGATATTTTTGGTGCAACTGTAAATTTGGAGCGAAGAAAAAATAATGATTTTAATCTTTTTCACATAATAAAGGACAAAAAAGAAAAAACATTTGACAGAACCAGTCGGATTGGAAAACTTTTTATTCACAATGCAGTACTTAATTACGCTGATACAAATTTTAAAGAAAAAATACAGAAATCTATGACAAGCGTAAATGGAAATTTAGAATCTGCAAAATCTCGTGGATTCTTATTAGTGGCAAAGGGAATAGGAAATTTGAATGCAGACAATACGGTTGAAACTTTGGGAATTGAATTAAATCAAAAGTTAAATTCAGTGCAGTCGTTAAAATCAAGATTTGATAAAATTAAAAATAGTTCTGAAAAGAGAAAAGAATTTTACTTAAATTTTGATTTTGGAAATGTGAAAGTTACAAAGGAGCTTGGACAATATCTTCCGCTTGAAATGATAACAATAAAAGGTGGAATGTTAAATGGAAAACTTAATTTGACAAAAAATAAAGCGACTGAAACTATGGAACCAACTGGGAATTTAGTTGTAAAAGATGGAATATTGAACTATGTTGATTTTGATGGTGACATTGATAAAATTAATGCAAATATCAATATGACAAAGGAAAACATTATAGTCAATGCAAATTCATTGTTGGCGCAAAAGCCAGTTTCGCTGCTATTAAATTACGGAAATCAAAATTTAAAGCTCACTATGAAAATAAAAGTAAGAGAAGTTCCTTATTCACAAATTGCAAGATATAAAACCTTGAAAGGTTTTAATGTTAAAGCAAAAGGAAATGTCACTGGAGAATTAAATCTAAAAGTTGACATTGAAAAATCTAAAGAAAAAGACAAAAATAAAAATCAAGTACAGAAAAAAACTAAAGAAAAATCTGCAAAAGTTGAATTGGATGGAAAATTTTCATCGGAAAACATAAAAATAGCAAATTATAATTTTAGAAACATTAGCACAAATATGAAGCTTTCCACTCAAAAAGGTTTTTTTGAACTAGATGACACGGCTTTTCGTTTTGACGAAGTGCTAAGCGGATTTCGCATAAAAGATGATGTAAAAATTCCAAAATTTATATATGACTTAAATAAAAAGACCGGAAAAGGTAACTATATCTTAGTAAACAAAGGCTCAGATTACAATATTCCGAGATTTGTTGGAAATGTGAAAATTTCAAATAAAAATATTATTTCTGGGACGCTTATTTCAAAAAAATTAAATGCAGACTATGTGGTAAATCCAACTGCTAAAACGCTTTTTGTCAACGCACAAGGAAAGGATTATATTACGGTTAGATACGGTGGAAAAAAATATGTACTAAATCCAGATGTAAAAAAATTATTTGTTAAGTTTGATGAGAAGCATATGCTACGTTCAGGGAATATAAAGGCAAAACTTAAAAATTTGCCAATAAAAATGATTGAGAGTATAGTTGCAAACATAAATATAAATAGAGGAAACTATAATATAAAAGCCAGTGTAAAGACTGGTGGAGTAGTGGTAAGTGTAAAAGGTACGACAACAGCAGATATGAAACATTCCTACAATATTAAAAATGTAAGTAAAATGGATTTGTCAAAACTGCTAAAAAATTATGGATATAATTTTAAAGGAATGGATAAAGCAAGACTCCCAATGGATGTGAAAGCTAAAATTGACGGGACAAATAACAGAATCATGGGAAGTTATGAAATTTACAGTCCTTCTGGAGAATATTTTGTAAAATATAAAAATTTACATGCGAGTGGGAAAATTCGTGATTTGACGAAAATGGACTTGGATATGAATATTTTAGCAAATGAAGTTTCTTGGGAAGATCAAAGGCTTAAAAATTTGACTGCAAAATTGAATATGAAAAATGATATTTTAAAAATTCAAAGTTTGGGAAATGATAAATTGTTTGCACAAGGAAGTTATCATTTAAAAACTGGAAGAGCAGAAATTGATGCCAAATTGAATAATTATGTCTTTAAATCCAAAAAGTTAAATGACGCAAAATTTCTTTTAAATGCGAAGGCTAAAATTAGTGGAAAAGTCAATGACAGACTTTCTGGAAATTTTGAAATTTCCAGTCCTTACGGAGAATATATCGCAGAGTTTGAAAATTTACATGCAAAAGGGAAAATTAATGATTTGGCAAAAATGAACTTGGATATGAATATTTTTGCGGACGAAGTCTGGTATCAATATCATAGACTTAAAAATTTGACTGCAAAATTAAATTTAAAAAATGATATTTTAAAAATTGAAAGTCTAGGAAACGACAAATTATTTGCGCAAGGAAGTTATAATTTAAAAACAAGAAATGTAAAACTTGACGGAGAGCTTAAAAATTACGTTTTATACGGTATATTCGATCCGCAAGTGAGCATGTATGTTGACAGTCTAAAAGCAAATGTTTCTGGAACGCCAGATAATTTAAATGGAAAAATTTTGTTGACTCCATCGACGACAAAAATTAATTTTAATTCAATCGGACAGACAAGAGCGGATTTAGATATAAAAAATAGTATAGTAAACTTTAAAGATGTGACTTTGAGAGGAAATAATATTTCTGGAACATACAATCTGAAAAATAAAGTGGCTGATTTGGAACTTAATCTAGACGAAGATGACATTCCAAAATTATTAAAAATGAAAGATTTGACATTTGGAACAAAATCTAAAATTAATTTAAAAGGTCATTTAAATAAATTTAATATGTATGGACATTTAATTTTGGGAAATATGAGTTACAGAAGTTATAAAATTCCACATATTGTGGCGAATATCGACTACAGTAATGGAAATATTAATAAATTATTTAAATATGGAATTTTTGATATAAAAAGTTTAAAATTTATTGGAGAAAATAATGAAACATTATTTGAGACAAATACAAAATTTGACTTGGCAAATGTTGACATTGACTATAAAGTTGAAGATCACAATTTTGCGCTAGATTCAGTACAAGATTTGAAAAATAAAGGATATAGCGGAAATATTGACTTTGATTTCTTTTATAAAGGAAGTTTTGAGAAATTTTTGACTGGTTTAAAAATAAAATCTGACAAAGTAACTTTGGCTGGATTTCCAGTAACAAATCTTGATATAGATCTTCAAGGAAATGAAAAGACAGTAAATATTGGTCTATTTAATCTGAATTATGAAAACAACCCACTTATAGTCAGCGGATATTTCGATTATTCGCCAATAAAATACGATATTTCGGTATTGGCACAAAACTTTAACTTGAACTTTTTAGAAGCTAATAAAGATGTGGCTAGTGCAAGTGGAATCGCTAATATTGACGCTATTCTTTCAAGTAGTCATGGAACTTCAGGGCATATTTTGTTAAATAACTTTAATTATAAGACAAAAGATGAACGGACTTTAGTTGACAATATCAATGCCAATATTGATTTAGAGGGGACAAAACTTATAGTAAACAGATTAGATGGTGGCTTTAATAATGGGACATTTAATGTAACAGGAAATTTGGATGTGCCAACAATACCGCCAGACTTTATGAAAACTAAGCGTTTGCAACTGGGTAAATTTGAGTTGAATGCGAATTTGAATAAATTGGGACTTCATTATGGAAATGATATTGACTATGCAGTTACAGGAGATTTGATGTTGACTGAAGACAGATTGTTTGGAAATTTGGTTGTAAGTGATGCTGAAATTAGAAAAATACCTGATTTTGTAAATAAAGATAATTCAAAAAATTCTGAACTTCAAAAACAGGAAAAAGATAAAAGCATTGTGGAAGGTGTAGTTGAAGAAGTTTTGGACAAAATTTTGAAACAATATACAGTTAATTTGAATGTTCAAGTCGGAGAAAAAGTAAAATTAAATATTCCTAGTGTCAGCCTTGTTAAAAATATAAAAGGTACAATAAAAGGAACAACTGAAATTTCCTTTGAAAATGGGGCAATTGGCTTAATGGGAGATTTCGATATTTCAAAAGGGTCATTCTACTTAAATGGAAATGAATTTAAAATTGATAATTCAATAGTTAGTCTTTCAAAATCGACTTCAGAAACAGATTTTATGTCGAATACATTTGTTAATTTTGAAGCGAGTACGAAAGTTGGCTCTGAGAGAATAGAAGTAAGTGTTACAGGAAATGTGAATAATCCTGATATCAGGTTTAGTTCAAGTTCTGGAAAGACAGAGGAGGAAATAATTTCACTTTTAGCTTTTGACAAAGTTGTTGGAAATGGAAACAAAGATAAAAAAGGTCCAAAAGATAATTCAGAAGATGGAGTGGTCGTAGCAGGTTCACTTTTAAGCACTGCATTAAATGAGTTGATTTTTTCTTCAATAACTGATAAAATTGAAGGGGTTTTTGGACTGTCTAAAGTGTCTGTATCAACAAATATAGATAAATCAAATAAAACTGGTAAATACAATGCTTCTACAACATTAAGCTTGAAAGATAAATTATACAAAGATAAAATTTATTGGAATTTGGCGATAAAATTCCCTTTCCAATCTTCGGGAGAAAAAGAGGAAAATCCAATAGGATACAACGCCTGGTTAAGCTATAATATAGCAACTGGACTTGATCTTAGAGCTGGAGGAGAAACAGCGCCAAAAAGTAGCAAAATAAATTTAAGAGCATCAAATAAAAAACAAAATAAAATAAATTATTATTTTGGAATTGATTTTTCAACAAAAGCTGATAGCATTGGTGATTTATTCAAGAAAATATTTAAAAAAAGAAAATTGGATACATTAAGAAAATAGGAGGAAAAATGAGAAATAAAATTTATGCTTTAATTGTGGTGGTTACATTATTCGTTTCTATGAATAATATGTCGCAAGCAGCTGAAGAAGGAGAAAAAACGGTTGAAAGTAAAAATGAAATAAGACAAAAAAAGCCAGAATCAACAACATTAGCAGCAAACACCACAACAAGTTCTTCATCAACATCATCGGCAACAACAGCAACTGAAAATGAAGAAGACGAAACATCGGAAGCGGTAACATCTCAAGAACAGAGTGAAGAACTAAAGTCTACTGACGAAGAAACTTATTCTTCGACAGATTCTGATGAAGAAGTTCAGGAACAGGGAAAAAAAGATAAAAAGAAAAAAGTAAAAAAATCTAAAGAAAAAAAAGAAAGAAATCAAGCAGTAGTAAACAGAAGTGATTTAAAAGTTGGAAAAATAAACATTTCTAATTTAAAACAGTTGCCAGAAGATTTGATTAGGTCAAAAATTCCAGTTCAAACTGGAGAAAACTACTCGAATAAAGATTTGAGCGATATTTACTTAGCGTTAAAAAGAGAGCGTTATATCTCAAATGTAAACACAGTTCCAAATATTAATGGAGATGCGGTAGATATTGATATTGCAGTTGATGAAAATCCAAATGCACAAGAAGTTCTTCAGTCACAATTACAGTATGAAGAAAATCAAAAAGAAACAAATTTTACAATAACAAGTGTAGATATTCAAGGAATTAAAACTTTAAACAAAGAAGATTATTTAAATAATCTTCCAGTAAAAGTGGGAGATAAACTTATTCCACAAAAAGCAATTGATGGAGCTCAAGAATTATTTAAGTCAGGTTATTTCTCAACCGTAGAGCCAAAAATAGATAGAAAAGCTGACAATACAGTTTCAATAATGTATGAAGTACAAGAAAATCCAGCTGTTCAAAGTATAAATATCCAAGGAAATACTTTATTTACTAATGCTCAATTGGAAGAAGCATTGGGAATAAAAAAAGGAGAAATTTTAAATGGTAATTTATTAAATCCTGATTCAAATGGAATAATCGGATTATATTCTAAAAATGGGTATTCAACTGCAAGAATTGAGTCAATAACTGTTGGAGAAACTGGAGATGTAAATATTGGTCTTAGTGAAGGTATAGTTAAAGATATAACTTTTGAAAAATCTACACCTAAAAATGATAATGACAGACAGAGTAGTAAAAGAACCAAATTAAGAACAAAAGATTACGTTTTGGAAAGATATTTGGAAGTAAAACCAGGACAAGTATTAAATAATAGTGATTTAGAAAGTTCAATAAGAGAATTGTACAGAACAGGTATTTTTACAAGAGTAACACCAGAGCTTTATGGAAGCGAAACTGACCCAAATGAAAGAAATATAAAATTTATAGTGGAAGAAAGACCTACAACAACAATTAATGGAAGTATTTCTTACGGTACTTCAGTTGGATTAGTTGGAGGACTTAAATTAGCGGATGATAACTTTTTAGGAAGAGATCAACAGGCTTCAATTAATTTGGAAGCATCAAATAAAGGGGATAAAACATTTTCAATAGACTGGTTTGACCCTTGGGTAAAAGGAACTGAAAGAGTTCAAATGGGAGGTTCTGCTTATTGGACACAATCTGTTGACGATGACGCTGACTGGGATGAACTTGAAAAAGTTAAAACAATAGGAACAAGATGGACAATAGGTAAAGGATTAAATAAAGATATTTATGTAAGACTTTCAGCGAGATATGATCACAAAAAAGAAATTTATTCAGGAGGAGATGTTAAAGATAAATATAATTTAATAGCAGCAACTCCAGAGTTAATTTATGATACAAGAGATAATGTAAATGACCCGACAAAAGGGCTTTATGCAGATTTTACTTATGAAAGAGGGGATCTTTTGAAAGATCCTAGAAAATATGATAGATTTGAAGCTGATTTAAGAGCATTTCATCCATTATTTGGTAAGAGAAATGTGATGGCATATAGAGCAGTTTGGGGTTCTACAGGAAGCGGAACTCCTGATGCAATGAGATTTAGTGTTGGAGGAGCTGAAACACTTCGTGGATATGAATATGGAGCGTTTGATGGATATGATCAATTTTATGCAAGTATTGAAAATAGAACAAAAATCAATGACACAGTGCAATTAGTTGCATTCTTTGATATAGGAAATGCTTGGCAAAAAGAGGGAATAAATCCAGCGACTGGAAGAAGAACTTATTCACCTGACAGAAAAAATTCACACAAATTCAAAGATCTTAAAAAAGGTTATGGAGTAGGACTTAGATTAAATACGCCAGTTGGACCATTAAGATTTGATTACGGTTGGCCAATGGACCCTGAAAAACCTGGTAAGAAAAAAGACAAAGGTAAATTTTATTTCAGCTTTGGACAATCATTCTAGAATATAATTTACAGCTAAAAATTATAAGGACAAAGTTATTTTATAAAACAGGGGATTTAAAGGTTCCCTGTTAATTTTTTAAAAAATAAAAAGAGGTATGAAAAATGGAAAAGATGTATAATATAAAAGAGATAGCGAACTTAATAAATGGAAAAATTATCGGAAATAATGAAATAAAATTTACAAGGCTAGCTCCTTTTTTTAATGCAAATGAAGAAGAACTGGCTTTTGCCGCAGATGAAAAAATGTTAAAAAATATCGAAAAATGTAATGCTGGAGCGTTAATAATTCCCGAAATTCCAAATTTGCCAGAAAATAAGACGTTTATCGTGGTAGATGAAAATCCAAGAGAAATAATGCCAATCTTGTTAAATTACTTTAAGCCTAAAATAAAGCCTTTTGAAAAAGCAATAGAAGATTCAGCAGTGATAGATAAAACAGCAAATATTTCAAAAATTAATACATACATAGGTCATAATGTAAAAATAGGAAAAAATGTTGTTATTTATCCAAATGTTTCAATCTTTGAAGGTACAGAAATTGGTGATGGGACAATTGTATATCCAAATGTTACAATCAGAGAATTTTGTAAAATTGGAAAAAGATGTATTTTTCAGCCAGGAGCAGTAATTGGTTCAGATGGATTTGGTTATATAAAAGTAAAAGGGAACAATGTAAAAATAGAGCAAATTGGAAATGTAATTTTAGAAGATGAAGTAGAAATAGGAGCAAATACTTGTGTTGACAGAGGAGCAATTGGCGATACGATAATAAAGAAAGGAACTAAAATCGACAATTTAGTTCATATCGCTCACAATGACATAATAGGGTCAAATTGTTTTATAATAGCACAAGTGGGAATTTCTGGAAGCGTAGAAGTTGGAAATAATACAATTCTTGCAGGTCAAGTGGGAGTGGCAGGTCACTTAAAAATAGGAAACAATGTTGTAATTGCTGCAAAATCAGGTGTTACGAATAATGTACCAGATGGAAAACAAATGTCAGGATTCCCACTAAGAGAGCATATAGATGATTTGCGAATAAAAATGTCTATGGGAAGAGTTCCAGAACTGGTAAAGAAAATAAAAAAATTGGAAAGAAAATTAGAAGATAAATAAATTTAAGAGTGTTTGAAATTTTGTGTAAACTCAAAATATAATATATGGTTCAGGATGGTATTTTTATCATCCTTTTTTTCTTTTAAATTCTTCTTTGGTAATATAGAATGTCATTTTACTAATTTGTTTAATTTTTCTTTCAACTCATCATCAACTTCAATTTTTTCTAAGTTTTTTATATTTTGTATTATTTAAAGCAGTAATTAAATATGAAATGGCATTAAATTTTTTATTAGAAATATTTTCTTCATCTAATAATTCTAGTAAATTTATTTTTTTTGCACAAGTTAATGCAGTATATGCTGAATCTATTTCATTGTGACAGCCTTCTTCCAATATCCACTCTTTTATTTCATCATCAGTAGCTTCTAAATATGCGATAGAATGTACTCTTCCCCATCCTTTAACCTTTTTGACAATTTCAAAAATCTCTTCATTTGAATTTTCTAGTCTAGTTATTATATCTAAACAAAATAAGGTAAACTCGTCAGAAAGAGCCAAAGTTTTTATTATTTCTATTGCTTTAACATCTTTTTCAACTCCCATTAATAATAATACAGCTAAAGAAAATTTTATACTTTCTTTATTTTTAGAAGTTTTCAATTGAGAGATAGTAAATTTATACAAATTATTAGCATTTATTTTTTTACTTTCTTGAATAATCCAATTTAATAAGGAAGTTCTTGATGAAACCATTAAAAAATCTAAATAGTCTAAATTATTTTGAGCTTCTTTAAATTTTCCTTCTGAAATTTGAAATACAATATTCTTCAAAGTTTCTATATTTTCTTCATTTATAGCAGTATGATACAAAAAAACGCCATCCATTGCACCATCCGCCCAAGGAATTCCATTCTCCTCTTCTTGAGGCAAAGCAAAATCTTCAGGTAATTTTCCACACTCTCCAATAGAAGATTTTATTAATTCATATATGGATAAATTTTTGTTTTCCAATTTTTTATTCCCCTTTTCTACTATTTTTTTCTTTTTTTTTGAGAAATTAGAAAAATAATTGTTACTACAACTACAATAATAAGTATATTTAAAAAAAATTCTGTAATTCCATAAATCCTCCATTATAATTTTACTATATTTTACCATTCATTTACAGAATATAAAAGAGCAAGCCTGATTTGAATTAAAAGTTCTTCCGTAAGACTGTCATATTCAATTTCAAGTCCTTTTTTGTGTGCATAACAAGGAGGGCTGTCATTCCAGGAACCCATTCCGCCAAAAACATCAGAAATATCTGAGGCATAAAAAAGGAGTTTATTAATTTTGGGTAATTCAGAAAAATATATTCCATAAAAAGTTTTTTGTATATTTTCAATCTCTTCGCCATTTAAAATACTAATAGCTTTTCTAAAGATATTTCCAAAATTTTGAAAATCAATTTTATCAGCTAAAATTGCTATTCTATTCAATACATCTTTAAAATCTTCTGTATTATCATAAAATTTAGGTTTTGCTTTTAGAGGGGGTTCCCATTCATGTTCTGTGTAAATAATGTGCCATTCATTATTGGAGTCTTCCCATTTTGGAGTAAAATAAGTAACTAATTTATTGTCGAAAAAGCAGACTATACTAGCTTGACTTATATTAGTAAAATTAAGAAAATCACTATCTTTTATAGGTAGAGGAATTAAGAACTTAATATTTTGTAATCCTCTATCAATACAATAATTAAACCATTCCTCAACACTTTTAGCCTCATATTTTTTATTATTAAAAAATACAAATTCAACTTTTTTTTCATAATATATGGGCTTATATCTAATCCTATTTCTTTTTTTCAAAGCACTTTTAGTGGCCAATACAATATTACATATTTGTGCTATTTCTATATTCATTAAAAATAACCTCCATTTGAATATTTTGTACATAATTCTGAGCAGTTCAACAGTTTTATCTCATTATATGCTCATCTAACTGAATAAAGCAAACAATTTTTTTATTTTTCAGTTTATCTACACTTGGTAATATATCATTTTCCTCGTCATCTTCCAATCCTACCTGAGCAATTAAATGGTTGGAAAATTCATCTTCGTAAATATCGCAGGTAATAAACGGAACACCTTTAATACACAAGGCATTCTGCACATCTACATAATAGATTGTATTTCTAAATACATCAAGGGTTGATTCATTAATAATAATTTTAACTTTTCCAACATAAAAAATTTCTTTTTTCCTTCTAAACATTTCATTATCCTCTCTATAAATATTCTTTTGTTGATAGAGTTTACAAAAATTCCAGATTTTATCAAGTATTTTAGTTTATTTTACCATAATTTAAAAAAAAATTAAATATATTTAAGCAAAGAAAAAAATTATAAAAATAGTATAAATAAATTGAATAAAATTTTTAAAAACATATGCTATAATTAATTATATTAATCAAAATCTATTTAAAATAAATTCAATATTCAAAAAATATTAAAAAAGGAGCAAATATGAAAAAATTAAATTTCAAAATAGAAGAAAAAGAATGTATTTTATATACAAATGAAAATAAAAAGATAGAATATATCCTAATACAGCCTGTCGATGAGCATGATATGCAACTTTTAGACAATGAAGTGAAATATATTTCTGAAAATACGGATAAAAATTTTAGTTTGGCAGCTTTTAAAATAGAAGACTGGAATAGCGAACTGACACCTTGGGAAATGCCACTTCTTCGTGGAAAAGGAAATTTTGGCGATGGAGCTGGTAAAACATTAGAGTTTATAAAGGAAAAATTGATTCCAAATTTGGTAAAACTTGTGAATGAAAATAATGTGAAATATGTTTTAGGAGGATATTCACTTGCGGGATTGTTTTCGTTGTGGTGCGGGTATCAGACGGATATTTTTGCTGGAATAGCTGGAGTTTCACCATCAGTTTGGTATAAGGATTGGATAAAATTTGTGAAAAATAACAAGATTTTGGTAAAAAATGTTTATTTAAGTCTTGGAGATTTAGAAGAAAAGACTAAACATCAGGTTTTATCGAAGATTGGTGATAATATAAGAGAATATTTTGAGATTTTGAGAAATTATGAAGATTTGGAAAAATATGTTTTGGAATGGAATGAAGGAAATCATTTTAGAAATTCTGATATACGAATGGGAAAAGGATTTGTATGGCTTGTAGAAAACTGCTGATTTTAACTTGCTCACCTAAGGGTAGAGTCAGAGGTGAAGTTCGATATTTTTCGACTGTCTAGTCAATCTGTAAATAATATACATGATAACTAAAATCAAAAAGGGAGTAAAGACATACTCCCTTTATTCTGTGTTTACACAAAATTATTTAGCTAATTTCACAATTTTTTAGCATATTTCAATGCTTTTATGCTTATTTCTTCAAACTATCGTTTCTATAAACACCAGATATAAAGCTCACTCTATGAATAAACTACATCGAACTTTCCCATTCACCTTTCACAGTAACACCTG
>ERZ773014.506-NODE-506-length-26669-cov-11.084317_pt1 | contig 26669 bp, 18 predicted proteins | sample MGYA00580841_ERZ773014 | MGnify/ENA primary metagenome ERZ773014 (study PRJEB29015, sample SAMEA2737989) | human oral metagenome | biome: human oral; feature: human-associated habitat; material: dental | place: China | collected 2067 ... | reverse complement strand
AATAAGATTTGGTGCTTGGTCGTTTACTGATAAAAAAGATAAGTATATACTCAAAAATGATTATATTTTAACCTTTAAAACGAGAAAGTAAAACAATGAAGTTATCAAATTACAGTTTTTTATTTGAACACGAAGGGGAGTGTTTTATTTTTAGCTCTCTTTCTAAATCTTTTCTGCAAATAGACAAAGAGAGTTTTGATATTTTAGTAAACAAGCAGAAAGGTAAAAGAAATCTACTAGAGAATGATATTGACAAAGAGTTGTATAATGAACTCAAAAAGCGATTTATGATTTGTGAAAGTCATAAGGATGAATTTCTTATTTTTAAATCCGTCTTAATGAATGTTAGAAATTCAAATAGTAGCCTTAGCTTTACAATTGCACCGACTATGGATTGCTGTTTTAGTTGCTTTTATTGTTTCGAAAAAGGTAACCATAGTAAAAAATACATTACTGAAAAAGTTATGGATTCTATAATTAAAAACATCCAAAGTCGCAAAGAATTGGAGCATGTTCATATATCTTGGTTCGGAGGCGAGCCTCTTATGGCAATAGATAAGATGCAAGAGTTTTATCATAAACTTATGAAGGTGTGGAAAGGTGAATTCTCATCGCACATTATCACCACAGCACATCATATCACAAGAGAGACAATAGATATCTTAAAAGAGATAAAAGTTACCTCTATGCAAATCACTCTTGATGGTACAGAAAAGACTCATAACAATATAAAACAGACTAAAGGCTGTGACAATGCATTCCGGAAAGTTATATCCAATATAGATATGTTGGTGGAGCAATATCCAGAGCTAAGTATAAACATAAGGGTTAATACAACCAAAAATAATATAAATGAATATATAGAATTACATAGCTTTTTTACTAACAAATACCAGGGGAAAAAATTGGAATTGTATCCTGGTATAGTTAAAGATAGGAGTAAGAAAGTAAAGAAAGATGAAGGTAGTATCTTTTTTGACAATAATGATTGTGCAATGTTTGCACTTGATTTATGGAACAAAAATAAGATATATACCAATTGGTTGTCATACGAATATAACTTTGCATATGAATGTGGAATAAGAAACAAACATATGATGATAGTTGATCCTGAAGGCTATTTGTATAAGTGCTGGGAGTTGATAGGGAATAAAAGGCATGCTGTTGGAAAACTAGATGAAGATGGAAATATGATAGTTACTAATCATATTGAATTAAATCGTAGTCTATATGGGGCAGACCCTCTATATAATAAAGAGTGTGTAGAGTGCTCTTATCTACCGATGTGTGCAGGAGGTTGTCCTATGCTACGTATAGAGAACGAGTTTGAGGGGCTCAAAAATGAGCTTTGTACTTCTCATAAAGATCACATAAAAGAGTGGCTTACTACATATTTGGAGATAAAAAAAATGGGCTACTTTGGTCGTCCTAAAGAGGAAGCAAGTAATTCAGAGTCTTAACTCAAATAAAAACAAATAATTCCTATAGAGAACAGACATTATTTTTATTTATCTGTTCTCTATTCTTATCAGAGAAAACATAATAACTCTAATGAAGCACTTCCCTCTTTATACTCAACTCGACACAATGGACTGCGGGGCTACCTGCCTGCGTATGATTGCTAAATATTATGGTAAGGAGTTTAGCAATCAGTTTTTGCGCGAGCGCTCTTTTATCACTCGCGAGGGAGTCTCTATGCTTGGCATTAGCGAGGCTGCCGAGAGTATAGGTATGAGAAGTTGCGGAGTAAAGCTCTCGGTAGAGAGACTTTTAGAGGTATCTCTGCCTGCTATCCTGCATTGGAATCAGAATCATTTTGTAGTGCTTTATGGTATAGAGAAGTCCAAATCATTTCTGCTAAAGCGTACATTTGGCAGCATTGGAGGCGAGGAGCGTTACAAGTTTCTGATAGCAGACCCTGCAGGTAGCAAATATAAACTTACCGAGAGCGAGTTTACCAAGTGCTGGGTATCTACTCAGGAGGGCGACACAAAGCAAGGCACCGCACTACTACTCGAACCAACTCCTGAGTTCTACACTCAGAACGAAGAGCAGGAGAGTAAAGATAAAAAGCTATCGTTCTTTTTTAGATATCTAAAGCCTTTCCGTCCACAGATAGCACAGTTGATTTTAGGAATGGCGGTCGGTAGTATATTGTCACTAATAATGCCATTTTTGACACAAAGCGTAGTGGATTATGGTATTGGCAATAGTAATTTGTCGTTTGTTACGTTGGTATTGGTGGCTCAGCTTCTGATGTTTGCCACACAGATGGCGGTTTCTTTTATACAAAACTGGCTAAGCCTGCATATAAACGTAAGAATATCTATAAGCCTGATTTCGGACTTTTTGGCAAAGCTAATGAGGCTACCTATCCGCTTTTTTGATAGCAAGAATATAGGAGATATCATGCAGCGTATCGACGATAACGGGCGAATACAAAGTTTCCTTACAGGTAGTTCTATATCTACTGTTTTTTCAGCGTTCAACTTCGTTGTGTTTGCCTTCATTTTGGCGTACTACAATGCTCTGCTGCTATTAGTCTTTCTCGTTGGTAACGCTCTCTACGTGCTGTGGATTACGCTTTTCTTGCGCTGGCGACGTCGGCTCGATATGGCACGGTTTACACAAGCCTCTGCCGAACAGAGTACCCTTGTGCAGATAGTTACAGGAATGCAAGAGATAAAACTAAACAACTGCGAACGTCAGCAGCGTTGGCATTGGGAAAATATTCAGGTAAAACTCTTTAATATCAGCGTAAAAGGTTTGGCACTTGGTCAGTATCAGCAACTTGGAGCACTCTTTTTTACTCAGACCACCTCATTGATAGTCAGCTTTATATCTGCTCGGGCAGTGATAGCTGGCGATATGACCTTAGGAATGATGATGTCTGTATCGTATATCATTGGTCAGCTCTCTGCACCTATCAGCCAAGCTATTGGATTTATACAGTCGGCTCAAGATGCCAAGATAAGTTTGGAGCGTTTGGGCGAGGTGCACAATATGGAAGACGAGGTTCCAAACCATTCTGAAAAAATTGGTGAGATTCCAAGCAAGGAGTATGATATTGTGCTCGAAAATATTTCTTTTTCGTATGACGGTGCTATGCGTGATTTTGTATTGGAAGATATGAACCTTACCATTCCACGAAACAAAACTACAGCTATAGTTGGTGTATCGGGAAGTGGCAAAACCACTATTGTAAAGCTCTTACTTGGATTCTATCAGCCACAAAAGGGAAAGATTTTATTCCAAAAAGATTCATTAAAAGATAGCACCGAGACAGACCTCAACGACCTTAACCCTCATATTTGGAGACAAAATACAGGAGTGGTGCTTCAAGATGGATTTATATTCTCAGACACCATAGCAAAGAATATCGCAGTGGGCGAAGAGACTATCGACAAGGCAAAACTAAAAAAGGCTGTGCAGGTGGCAAATATAGAGGAGTTTATAAACTCGCTACCACTGAAATACAATACGAAAATAGGAATGGAGGGCAGCGGAACAAGTCAGGGACAGAGACAGAGATTGCTGATTGCTCGTGCTGTGTATAAAGACCCTGAATTCCTGTTTTTCGATGAGGCTACCAATGCCTTAGATGCCAATAATGAACGCGTGATAATGGAAAACCTCGAACACTTTTTCAAAGAAAAAACAGTAATTATAGTGGCTCATCGCCTATCTACCGTAAAAAACGCAGATAAAATAATAGTAGTCGATAGCGGAAAGATTGTAGAAGAAGGTACACACGAGACTCTGACTGCGAAACGTGGTACTTACTATGAACTTGTAAAAAATCAATTAGAACTTGGCAACTGATCATTGTATATGAGCGAAATAGAAAATATAGATTTACGTAGCAATGATGTGCAAGAGGTTCTGAATCGTCCGCCCAAATGGATCCTTCGCAATGGGATAGTGCTTGTTTTTATCATATTAACTGGTATCCTCGTAGGTAGTTGTTTTTTTAAGTACCCTGATGTACTCTCTGCTCCTATTGTGATTACTACAGAAAATTTGCCTTTTGATATTGTCGCCAAATCGTCGAGACGCATAGATACGATTATGGTAAAAAATAAGCAACAGGTATTTCAAAATCAACTATTAGGTGTTTTAGAAAATTCAGCAAAAACCTCTGATGTTTTGTTTTTAGACAGCGTACTGAATTGCGTAAATTTGTCTGTGGAAAATAGTGGAATAGAAGTTTTTAGTGTAATAGATAAATATCTGAAACTTGGCGAACTACAACCTATATACGCAAACTTGATAAAGAGTGTCGAAAGTTTATCGTTTTTTATAAAAACAGACTATTATTCCAAAAAGATAAGAACACTTACTTTGCAAAAGAACGTTCAACAAAGAATTGTAAAACAAAATATGAGATTACAACAAATCTCTTTAAAACAGCTTAATGCCGCCTATAATCAGTTCAAAATTGATTCTGCTTTGTATAAAAAAGATGCTCTATCGTCTTTTGAGTACGAAAACTCAAAAAAAACTTATTTGCAGGTAGTCCAGAACTATGAATATTCACAATCAAATATAGAAAGCCAGAAGCTTGCTTTACTACAATCCGAACAACAAATACTTGATTTAGAACAGCAAAAAAACGAACAGTTTCTGCAACTAAAAACTGATATATACAACAATTTGGAAAATCTAAAATCTCAGATTGTAGTTTTTAAACAGACATACTATCTTATTTCTCAAATAGATGGTATCGTTGCATTTACAAACTATTCACAAAAGAACCAAAACGTATTGGCAGGTGAAACTATTATGACAATCGTACCTAAAGAAAATAAAAAGATTGTTGGTAAGATATACCTATCGCCTAAAGGAGCCGGTAAAGTGAAAGTGGGACAAAGGATAAATGTGAAATTAGATGACTTTCCTTATAATGAATATGGTATATTGCATACAGAGGTAAAAAGTATTTCGCTTGTTCCTACCAAAAGAGATAACACCAACCAATATGTGATACAAGTAGAGTTTCCTTCTAAACTTCAAACTACATATGGCAAAACTATTGATTTTCGACAGCAGATGGTAGGACATGCCGACATCATTACCGAAGACACTCGCCTGATAGAAAGATTACTAAATCCATTAAGAGCAATTTTTGACAAATAAAAGCCTTTCGCTATCATATACATGAAAAAGATACTTTTTACAGTCTTAATCATATACTTTTCATCCAGTGCTTTTTCACAAAAATATTGGACTTTAGATAGCTGTATTTCTCATGGTTTGCAAAATAGTATATTGATAAAACAGGCGCAATTACAAAAAGCATCCGCAGAAATAATCCTTTCATCTGCAAAAACAGCTTTTCTTCCCGACTTAAATGGAGGTGTAGGGCAAAACTGGAATTTTGGTAGAACACAGTCTAAAAGCGGATTATATGAGAATATAGCACAATCAAATACAGGATTTAACCTATCTTCGTCGCTTATTGTTTTTGCGGGTGGTAGATTGATAAACTCTCTAAAAAAAGCAAAACTCGACTTGCAAGTATCGTCTTTTGAATTAGAGAGAATGCAAAACTCTATTATTTTACAAACGACATCGCTGTTTTTTAATGTATTATTAAAAAAAGAGATTCAAAGAGTTGCTGAAGAACAATTTAAAAATATCCAACGACAGGCTGAGATAACAAAAATACTTGTCGAAAATGGTAAGGCTTCAAAGTCTCTAATATTTGAAATTAAGGCACAAATAGCCAATGATACCTTGGCTATAGTACAGGCCTCAAATGAAGTGAAGTTGGCTCTGTTGGAACTCGCACAACTACTTGAAATAGATAATGTGGAAGCATTTGATATCGTTGCAGAAGATACTTATATTTTTGATATAAATGATAAACTGAATCAAACACCCGAAGAAATCTATTTGAAAGCATTGACTAAGCTACCTGAAATTAAATCGGCAGAGACACTCCTGCATAGTTCGGAGCAATCTCTAAAACTTGCAAAATCCTCTTTATTCCCGACATTGAGTCTACAAGCAGGTATAGGTTCATCGTATTTTTACCTCTACAATAGTGGTAAAAACATGATGTTAAAAGAGCAGTTGCCCCAAAATCTTGGCCAATACATATCATTGAGTCTTACTATTCCTATTTTTAATCGCATGTCAGATATAAACAACATTAAGCAATCAAAAATAAGTTTGGAAAACAAAAAACTCACACTACAAGAGACTCAAAAAAAACTTTTTAAAGAGATACAGACAATTTACGCAAATGCTGTTGCTATCAAAGAGAAACACATATATACTTTAAAATCTTTAAGTTACGCTCAAGAGGCTTTTAATTATTCCAAGATACAGTACGAATCGGGTAAAATTACTATTTATGAGTTTTCCCAATCAAAAAATCAATTGTCTAAAAGTTTATACGAAGAGATACAAACTCGATATACACTGCTATTGCAAATAAAACTTTTGGACTTCTATAGAGATTGATAAAAGATTTCCCCTCTTCATTTGAAAATAATCTTTGCTCTCAGATCAGCTACAAGCGTGTTGACAAGCAAATAAATAGAATGTGTAGAGTAACCTATATAATCTCTAGCTTGACCTTATATAGTCCGGATTTTTCCCGAGCCTTAACCTTCTTTCTATTACGGATATTTTCTCTAATTTTTGAATTTTCCGTAATTTTATCAGCATTCCATATAGTTTCTTCTTGTCTGTCAGGATAGAACCACGTTATTTTAGCCTGTTTGGTTTTTATTAGTTCCTTCTTGAATAGCTTTTCATCAAAAGGAATAAATTCAAATTCAAGAGATTTTTCCTTAGAAGGTTTAAATTCAAGCACACTAGTTTTTTCGTTAGCAGTCTCAAACTCAAGCACAACAGATGCTGTCGGCGGAATTTCCTTATCCACATCTATTGTTTTCTCTGTTATGGTAGAGATTTTATCGAAGAGTTTTAGGAGTTTATAAGACCTCATAAATAATTCGTTAGTATCAGAGTCTTTTTTACTCGCCTCGATAGTTTTATCAAGAATCTCCTCCTTAAAAGCTTCATTGGATATGTATTTAAACTCTACTTTATTTTTTACCTCTGTGTTTTTATTTGGAAATAGTTCTCTCAGTTTATCAAATGCAACAAGGATTAATTGCTCCTTGGTGTCGCCTACTTTTGGAGAGGCAAAAATAATCTCGTAGTCTCTATCCGGAAAGTAACTTAGTAATATCAGATAAGAACGCAATAGCTTTTTTATCATCTTATTTATTGTTACATTATTATCTTTATCATAACTGAGTCCCTTTTCGTGATATGCTATATCAATAGCATATATCTTTCCTTCTTTGTCCATTCCAAGAACATCTATTTCTGCCTGCTTGATTGTCTGGTTAAAGCTGCTTTTGAAAACACCGTTAAAACGTATCTTTATTTCGTTAAAAATTTTCTCTTCTAATGTTGTGTTTTTCTTATTCTTACCTTTGTCTAACTGCCTCCACCTACTCGAGATTTTCCAGTTGTTCTGATAGAGTACACATTTCTTTACATGCTTGAGATAGCTCAAAGCCAAAGATTCTCCTATTTCAATTTTCATTATAAAAAGGATTATTAAGTTATTGATATTGATTTTATTTCGAGATTTAGTACGCCTTAATTCTGTACATAAAACCAACCTCAATGCGATTTGTATTGTACCCTTTCAAGCCGGAAGCTTCGCTGTAGTCGTATTTGCGACCAATATATGCCAAGAAGATACGGAAATCCTGACTTTTCGCAGGATAGTACTCGATGCTGCCCATATAGGCGTAGCTCTTGCGATAGTCCTTCATCTGCTCTATCTTTGTTACACTTGCTGTTTCGTACATACCTTTCAGCATTAAGTTCCACTGAGGAGCAAACTGCCAGTTCATCTTTGTGATGAATGAGTTGTAGAGGACATCGCTGAAATATGACTCTCCCGGGTGTGCGGGCACTGCCGTAGCTTCGCTCGATGCAATCTTCAAACGGTCTAAACCGTCTAATGCACCCATATAATCGAAGTACAATTGTATATTCGGAAGGTTCAACTGCTGACCTAAAACCAACATACGAGAGTACTTGTGCTGAGCCTGAGTCTGTATTCCCCACGACCAGCGTGTGAGCAACTTATTGTCAAAGAAGCTACCATTCCAGTTTGCAATATAGGTTAGCGGATTTTTTGAAGCCTCCAATTGACGGGGCCCGTCCGTCTCCAACGATACGGGGTTGCTTCCATACTCCGTTGAGAATTTGTTATTATTGGCATTACTAACTTCAAAGGCAAGTTCTTGTGTAGGTATCGGCTTGCAGCTGAATACTACACCTGCCATAAAGTTGTCCATATTATCTACCATATCAGAGTATTGGTAGATATACATTGGGTTTTCGTCGAACTCGAAACCGCCCCAAATCTGGCACATCTTACCTGCTTCAATCTTCAGTTTGTCGTTGAACTTGTATCCAACCATCATAATGTCGGTTGCTTTAGCAAAGTTGTCTTCGTTCTGTGCTCCGTTTGCCTTGTTCAAACGGTGACGTAGACGATAGTAAATATTGTCGGTAAGGTTACCTTTAATTTCGATACGCAACTGCTTATTGGCAAACCTTGTGCCCCAATCTTTGTTTGCATCTTGTGAAATCTGACCCGAAGCAGCGTAGTTAAAATAGACGTTGAACATATCGTTATGTTTCTTCAACTTCGTAATCTCTTCATAAAGCGACTTGAAATCGTCGTCTCCGGCACCATAGCTATGATTATCTTGTGCCATACCGCTTGTTGCTATAGCTAACAATGCGCCTAAAAGAATAGTCTTTCTCATAATTATAGTTATTTTATAGGTAAAAAATTTTTTTCAATATTTATATCGTAAAGGAGCGAGAGACAAAAGTCGCCCCTTTACGATTTCATACACAGCAATTAGTATTCAGCGAAGTATTGCTGAATTTTCTGCCAATCCTTCGTCTTTGTCAAAGCAAGCATCAGAAGCACGCGAGCCTTTTGTGGATTAAGGTTCAAAGACGCAATGAAGTGATATTTAGCATCGTCTACCTCGCCGTTAAGGTTGGTAGGACCGAAAGGAACACGGCTTGCACGTACTACGTTGATACCTTTACCGACAGCTTTCACAGCTACATCGAACACATCTTTATAGAAGTTGCCGTCGCCCACACCTGCCAAAACGATACCATCGTACTTGGCATCTACGAATGCTTGCATTGGAAGTGGAGAGCAGTTGGCATAACCATAAACGATACCCACCTTTGGAAGTGCGGTCAAGTTCTTTACATCGAACTCTGATTGAAGACCTTGCTTTGCCATTGGCTTGTGCAAATAAACAGGCTTGCCATTGTAGACATAACCCATTTCGCCGTAAATACCGCCTTTGAAAGTTGCGCAGTCTGTGGTATGGGTCTTCAATACCGATTTGGCTTCAAATAGTTCGTTGTTCATACAAACCATTACACCTTGTCCTTTTGAAGACGGGTCGGCTACAGCGCAGATACCATTGTAGAGGTTGGCGGGACCGTCTGCACTGATAGCGGTAGATGGACGCATAGAGCCCACCAATACGACAGGCTTGTCGGAGTGAACGGTCAACGAAAGGAAGTAAGCTGTTTCTTCCATTGTGTCGGTACCGTGAGTAACCAATACACCGTCGTAGCCCTCTTCGTTCAACAGCTGATTGATGCGTTTTGCCAACTTCAACCACACTGCATCGTTCATATCTTGGCTACCAATGTTTACAATCTGTTCGCCCGAAACGTTTGCAACGTCCTTTATCTGAGGTACGGCGTCAATCAAAGTCTGAATGCCAACTTGACCTGCACCATACGCAGAACTTGTAGCCGATGCAGAAACACCTGCAATTGTGCCACCTGTTGCCAAAATACGAATCTTAGGTTTCTGTGCTAATACCTCTGTAGACACCAACAATATCAATGTCATCAAAATTGAAATCTTAAATCTTCTCATAACAAATTGAATTTTTATAAGTTATTAATATTTAGTTGTTTTTTTACTTTCGTTATTCTTCAAAGAAATTGTACAATGAGTGCTGCCACACCAATAGAAACGACGGTTGTAATAAATCCCGGCAATTGGAAGCTGTGATTGATCACATACTTGCCCACGTGCGTCGTTCCCGTGCGGTCGAAGTCGATTGCTGCCACCTCTGTCGGGTAGTTTGGCAAGAAGAAATAGCCATTACAAGCGGGGAACATTGCCACCAAAAACATAGGATTGATACCCAAAGCTACGCCCACAGGATAGAGTGTAGTTACAGTTGCTGCTTGCGAGAAGAGCATAATGCTCATAATGAACAATGCCACTGTAAACAAGAAAGGTGCGGCGGAAACCATACCCGATAGTGCATTGTTCAAGTATTCTTGGTTGCCTGTATAGAAAGTGCTGCCCATCCACGCAATACCGAAGATGGCTACAACGGCATTCATACCTGCTTTAAATATGTTTCTGTTAACTGCATCGCTTGCCTTTGCCTTGCCGACAAGGAGTATGACTGCAGCTATTGACATCATTATCATTTCGATTGCCTGGCTCATAGTAACGCCTTCGGGACGCAATTGGGGGAAGAAACCGAAAACAACCACCAAGATAACACCGGCAAAGAATGCCCAAACAGAGTATTTCGCACGTGGATTGGGTTGTTCTTCTGCTATTTCAAGGTTGTGTTTGTCTTCTTCGGGGTTGATAATACCCTCTGCCACTCTGCGTTTGTATTCAGGGTCGTCCTCCAATTCTTTGCCCACGCGGTTCTGAATAAAGGCTGCTACCAAGATAGCAACGAGCGATGCGGGAATACAAACTATCAGAATAGTGCCCAATTCGATGCCTTTGCCGCCGAGAATATCCTGACTGATTAATGCTGCGGTAGCTGCACTTACGGGGCTTCCCGTTATTCCCAGCGAGGCAGCAATGACGCTCAGGCTCATCGGACGTTCGGGGCGTATCTTGTTGGCTTGTGCTATTTCTGAAATAATAGGCAGCAACGAATAAGACGTGTGAGCCGTTCCTGCAACGAGACAGAATAGCCAGCATATCAGCGGACCGAAGTAAGTAATCTGTTCGGGGTGCTTCCTCAAGAATTTGGCAGCTACGCCTACCAAGTACTCCAAGCCGCCGGATGCCTGCAAAGCTGCGGCAGCCGTGATTACAGCAACAATAATCATCATAACATCGATTGGTGCTGAGCCCGGTTCAAGTCCGAAACCAAAGACAAGGACAAACACGCCAATCATACCATAAATACCTAATCCGATTCCTCCCACTCGTGCGCCTATAAAAATCATAGCCAAAACCACGAGTAATTCTGCAATTACTAAAAATTCCATTATACAGCCTTCGTTTTCTTTCTTATTAATTACAATAATGCAAAGATAATAATTTTATACCACTATTGGTGTATTTATTAGTAAAAAAATACTAAACATAAGAAATTTATGAGAGAAATTAAATATAATTTTTGAGTAAATGTGTGTTTATATCCGTAATTGACAAGCCTATCGTAACTCTTAAATGTATCGGAATATATAATTGATAATATGTCGATTATTCCTTTAATTACAGGCAATAACTATAAAAAAATATGCATAAGGCTTGGTAGCAAAGGAATAACAGGGCTATTGCTATTGATGACGCAGTATATCCTCCAATTCCACTTTTACTTTTTTTGAGTTATGAAAGGTAAAAAACGGAAAACTTACAGTCTCTAAGCGATACACCTTAAAAAATGAAAAAACTCTTAGAGAGTATGTCCTTTTTTCTGACACACCATCTGTTTTTGCATTCGATGCCTTTACTGTCGGTATTACTTACCGCCTGCGATAAATCGCCTACTGAAATCGACAAGAAACAACCGTTCGCGACAACGTGTAGTAGCCGTATAGAGCCATTGCAGAAACTCTTTGCCAAGCATCGGCTCGGTAAGGTAACCAGTATCGACGTATACGTGACGCCACTGCCCGCCCTGCGATTTATGGCAGGTGATAGCGTAAGCAAACTTTATCTGTATAGCATTGAGGTACTCGTTGCGTCGCATCTCGATATAGCGAGTTCGCTTATTGCCGATATGAATATAATCCTTCTCTACCTCTTCGAATAGCTTGCGACCGATAGCGTCGTTGTCGCTCGGAGTAGGAGCGTCGAGGCTATCGACGAGTACGAGGCAGTCTATCTCTTGGTCGTAGTCTACAAGACGCATCGATACCTCTACGAATCTGAAACCGTACATCTCTCTGTAACGCCTGATACGTACTATCTCGGCAATATCGCCGTTGGCGATGAAGTCGATACCGCTATAACGCTCTGCCCAGAAGTAATTGTTTTTTATCACCATCACCAAATCGCCTCTGGCGATACGCTCTTCGCGCTGGAGGATACGGCTTCGTATAGCGTCGTTGAACTGATTGGCTCGCTTATTGGAACGAGTGATGACGATAGTATTTTCGATACCGGCCACGTCGTACGAATGCTCCACGGCTTCGACCACATCGGAGGCGGCTACGGTATCGACATCGTCGAAGTCGACCGAAAGCTGCGGATGGCTATACTCTGGCATATCGATGATGCGGCGGATATGAGTGGCGTTGGATAATATTCCGCTATCGGCGGCTTGGCGTACAACGTCGCGTAGCGTATATTCGGTAACGTGTAGCGACATACTTTCGAGGTAGCGCCTATCGAGTGCGGGTGAGAAACTTTGCCCCACAGGAAGCAGCTGAGCAGTATCGCCGAGTAGTATCATTCGGCAATTGATACCGCTGTAAATATACTCGATGAGGTCGTCGAGCAGACGCCCCGACCCGAAGATATTGGCATCGCCCGACGTGTTTCCTATCATCGACGCTTCGTCGACGATGAAGAGAGTATTGCAATGCTTGTTGAAATCGAGTACAAACTTGTAGTCCGAAGCAGACTTCTGACGGTATATCTTCTTGTGTATCGAACTTGCCTCGTGTGCGGCGTAGCTCGAGAGTACCTTGGCGGCTCTTCCGGTAGGAGCGAGCAAGACGGTATCGAGTCGGAGGTCGGTCATAGCCTTTATCATAGCGCTTACGATAGATGTCTTGCCGGTGCCGGCATATCCTTTCAGTAGGAAACAGGGAGCGGCGTGGCGGTCGGTGTAGAAATGGGCAAGAAGCCCGATACACTTCTTCTGCTCGTCGTTTGGCACGAAGGGCAGACTCTCGGTAATCTTCTCTTTTATGAAATCTTCGACCATATAGGCGTTATCGATATCAATATTGCTTACTGCGGCATCCCTTCCACTACTACGACGAACTCTCCCTTCGGCGTACAGGTGGAGAAATGCTCTATCAGCTCGGCAAGAGTGCCGCGCAATGTCTCTGAGAATTTTTTCGATATCTCACGGCAGACGGCTGCTCTGCGTTCTGCTCCGAGCGACTCGGCAAGCTGCGATAGTGTCTTCGATATACGGTATGGCGACTCATACAATACGATAGTGCGATATTCGTCTTTCAGTGCGTCGAGTCGCTGCTGCCGCCCTTTACGATGCGGAAGGAATCCTTCGAAACAGAATCGTTCGCAGGGAAGTGCCGACTCCACAAGGGCAGGTACGAAAGCCGTAGGTCCGGGCAGACACTCCACCTCTACACCTCGACGGACACACTCGCGTACAAGCAAAAAGCCAGGGTCTGATATAGCAGGCGTTCCTGCATCTGTAACGAGGGCTACGTCGCATCCCGCACCGATATCTTCGGCTATACGCTCTACGGTGCGATGTTCGTTGAACTGATGGTGAGCCACACATCGAGTTTTTATATCGAAATGATGAAGCAATACGGATGTATTGCGTGTATCTTCGGCTAAAATATAGTCGACGCTACGTAGCACACCGAGAGCTCGAAGTGTGATATCTTCGAGGTTACCTATCGGGGTAGGTACTAAATATAACTTTGCCATAGAGCGATATTATTTTTTGTTTGTCCGACTAATGAGTTCTATCGTGCGGAGTTTGTCTTTGTAGAAGTTATATCGATTCTGAGTGTCGCGGCTTATACCTGAGTCGGAGTTGCCTCCCCATCGGCGACAGAGATATAGCGAAGAGTATATCCTACCTATCTCCCACTCTCTGCATATACGCAGCCCCATGGCGTAGTCTTCGCCGTAGCTTACGTTAGGAAACTTTATCTGCCGTACGATAGGCGTATAGAAGGCGCGAGGTGCCCCGAGTCCGTTGATACGTAGAGCATTGTTTCGTCCGTTTTTCTCTGTCCATTCGCGATGATCCACAAGGAATGGGGCAATAGGATTCATCTCAAAGTCGGTAATCGTATACGCCCCTATTACCATAGCACACCTCCGTCGACGAAACTCATCGACGATGGTTTGTAGCGTATGTGGCGATTGATATACGTCGTCGCTATCGAGTTGTACGGCAAATCTCCCGCAACGTGTGTCGTCGACGGCGAGTTGCCAACACCCGCCGATACCCAGATGTCGGCTCTCGGGAGTAATACGGATTACGTTGGCGTTTGTCTTGGCGAGCTCTTCGACTATCTGCCCCGTGCGGTCTGTGGAGTGGTTGTCGACGACGACGACGTTGTACTCGAAGTCTGCAACTTGGCTCAGGGCAGAACGTACGGCGTCGGCGATAGTATTCTCTCGGTTGCGGACGGGGATTACAACCGACGCTTCGACAGCGAAATTGCCTTCGTCGATATCGACCTTCTTTGGAGCAGTCGTAAGCAGCCCCCCGATACGCTCCAGATGAGCCGTGCAAGCCCTCTCCATATCGAGCTGTACGTCGACGTTTTTCTTATCGATATATGCGAAGTGGCGGCTGTGGGCGTCGTCGCTCGAGGTCTGCTCCACCCTATACAGAGGCTCTGCTATGTGAAATATCTCTGCCTCTTCGGAGATACGAAGACGCAGGTCGTACCAGCCGGCGAAAGCGTAGTCGTCGGCGGCTCGGGCGACGATGCTTTTGAAAATATCGGTCTTAAGCATCACCAAAGCACCGAAGTCGAAGTCGTCTCTGAGAGCACCCCGCTGATAGTCGATATTACATATCTGAGTATCGACCTCGCCATCGACGGTATAATAATCGGAATATATCAGAGCAGCTCCCGTAGAGCGTCCTACATCTACGAATCGCTCTGTGCCGTGTGGCAATAGCTCTATGTCGCCTGCCGCAATCTGTATGAGAAGCCACTCGGCTTGTGCCCTCTCTGCCACTTGGCGTAGGGAATGTGTAGAATAGTCTTGTAATGAAAAATATTCTGTCGGGTTCATTGTATTGTAAGTTGGTTTATATATTCGGTATCGTGTGTGGTGAAAATATTTCTACTTGCTATGTAGAAACGTTAGTATGCGACGCATCAATTGCGTCCGTTCGTCTCGCTTGGAGATAGTCTCGAATGGGAATCCTGCTACTACGGCTCTGTACTCTCCTTTGTAAGCTACGGCGGCGCTCATCGAATTTTCATCATATCGCATCACAGTATAACAATTTTCTGCGCGAGGCTCCAGAGCGTCTACGCTTTGTAGAGCGTACCGAGTGGCATTTATCTTGTCCGATATGTTGTCGCACTCTAAGCCCTCCATATCGAACACAGGCGAATATACTCCCGTAGTATTGCAGCAGCGAGCTGCTCGGTCTGTCCGCCAAAGTATCTTAAGCTTATCGGCAGCAAACGCAGAGTCTACTCCGTCGCCCTTCTCGTAGAGGTCTTTTGCCACGTATGCTCCGCTTACAAAGAGTCCTTTGCCTTCGGATAAATATTGGCTCAGTCTGCCTTGCAACGATTTACTTATGGTATGAAACTCCTCTTTGTCGGTAAAACTATCGGTGTGTCGTAGTTGCTTGCCGAGTATCAAGTCTATCGCCGAGAAGTCTCCAAGCGACACACTGCCCTCTTCTACTGCCTCCACCGACGACGAAGAAAACGAATACCCTGCTTCGCTTATAGCAGACCCGTGTGTATATGGATAGTCGAATGTGTTACCTGCCACAGCCAGCTGTTCGTATGTACCGTACGAAGCGCCGTATCCCGGAGAGTCGTCGTCTGTCCACTTCTTCGAGGTGTCGTATATATATTGCTTTCCGGTATATGAATAATCGACACGGTAAGGTATCGCCCCGCACTGGTCGTCTAAGAATCCTTTCGTGCTACCTTCATCGACGTAGTCGGCAGCTGCCACCTTCGTGAAACCGTTTACCACAAGCACCTCTCCTTGTGCCCCCGACCGCCTGCATACACTCAGCTCCTCGCTGGGAAAACTCTCGCCGCCGTCGTTTACTGCCGTTACCTTATAGCTATAAATAGTGTCGTCTCCTACAGGTAGATTTATGTGAGTGCCTCTTACCCATACGCCATTGTCATATCCCTTGTAACCCTCTCCTACTGCATTTTTACGAGTGTATACCATATATCCGCTTGGTTTAGCTGTAGCCTCCGTAGTGTCGTGTGTAGCCGACCATTGCAGATGTACCGTATTGCCACTGAGTAGTGCCGAAAACTTCCGTACTGGTAGCGGCTGCACAGTGTAATGTGTATGTCGCTGATGGGCTAAAAACTTCAATATCCCTTTATATACCGCTCGAGCAAATACAAATTGGAACTTCGGGTCGAGGCCTCGCTTCATATCGTTGAAATTCTGATGGCTCATACTTTCGAGTATCATCGAGGGTACACTTGGCATACGACTCTCGGCGTAGTTTGCACTCTTTATCCCCCTTATCGCCCACTCTCTATCCGATGTCGCTCTTATGTCTCTCTTTATCTCCGAAAGAATAATATTAGCCATATCCATCGAGGCGTATCTGCTCTGTCCGTTGGGGAAGGTCGCACTCCCGTTGTTCGACGTGGTCACTATCGCAAGCGAGCCCACAGTCGCCGCAGTATCTATCCCCGCATCCGAATGCAACGCCAACGACAGGTCTATCGGCACGGCAAGTCCCACCGAGTCGGGTGCGTTGTCGGAAGCGTAGTTGAGATAGTTTACCCACTTCCCTCTGGCCGCATAATCGTCGATATAGTCGTTCATTCCGTAGGTATGCGAGTAGACACTGAAAGGCATCCCCGCCCACTGCAAGTAGTAGCGAGCCCCCTCCCAGAATCGTGCTCTTCGGCTTGTAACGAAGCTCTCCTTTGCAAAAGGCGATAGCAGCTTGGCTCTGGCTCTTACCGTAGGGTCTTCGATAGAGTCTATCGTGCTTTGCGTAGCGGGACGCCGAGCGATATTACCCATACCGCCTCCAAACTTTACGGCATCTGCCGCCACGAAGTCGCCCCCTTTTTTGCTCTCGTTAGATAGTACTACCTTGCGGTTAGCTTCGTTGTCGTCGGAGTCGAAGTAGAATGTACCCAGATACACCCAAGTGCCGTATGCAATAGTCTGGTCGACGGCAAAAGAGCTATGCCCGCCCGAGTGATATACGGTATAGTGAGCGTCGTGTACGGCACCATCTATATGCGGATAACACACCGATACCGAATACCAACCGCAAGCAGAAAGCTTAGGGATGTACTCCACCCACGACTCGGCTTTGCGAGTGCTTTTCATTATAGCAGCAGTACCCATAACGAAGGGGTTGTCTCTATCGACATAGAACTCCTTACTATCGGCGAAGCCCACTACTGCCCGTTTCTGTATATTCGACCGCTTGCCCGTGCGTCTGTATATAGAGCCTTGCTGAGAAGTATGCCAACTCGGGTCGTTGTCGCAGATGACCATATCGGTCTGAATATCGCGTTCGCGGGGAACGAAGACATAAGCTCCCGCATTTTCGAGCATAGGAAGAAGGTAGTTTATCACTATCTGAGCGGTAAATTTGTCTTCGACGGTAGTCAGTATCCGAGCACGCTGCCACTCCCAGCGGTCGAGGCGTTGCTCGTAGTACCAGCCGTGCGAGTGCCACAGAGCGATATTACTGCCGACGAGTCCGCCATCGATATCGGTGGTATGTTTGCTTAGGTTTCGCACGAGATAGCGACCGCTCTTACGTATGTCTTTAGCATATCGAGTCTTGTCTTTATCGATATGTTTCCGATAGATATTGGGCACTAGCTTTTCGATATTATCGCCACCCGCATATATATTTATATTGTAATGCTGCTGCTTAGGCGGTAAGAGACGCCTTATTTTCGCACGTAGAAAATCGATATCCGTCTCGTGGAACGGTATGGCAGTAGCTTGGTCGGATAGAGATATATTTACCTGCCGACGACGAGTATCTACCTCTACCGATAGCAACCGACAAGAGAGAGCCGAACCGTACTCACGCTGAAATTGCCGTAAGATATTGCGTACGGAGTCTGCAATACTATTCTGTGCATACACACCCGATACACACACAAGCAGAAAGGCAATGAGCAACGGTCTTATCTGTTTCATCGTGTATCATCATTTTAATATAAAAGCTATGGCTTGCTCTATAAGCGTATCGAAGCCATTTGCCACATCGATAGCATTCATCGTTACTTCCACGTCGGGGGCGATACCGAACTCTATCTGTCGGCGGTCGATGTCGAGAATCTGTACCGACGAGAAACGCACCATCCACCCATTGGGCAGTTCGTTTGATGTGGGGATACCGCCTCCGCCACCAGTAATACCGCCGAGAACGGTAACATTAGGTGCATTTTTGACACGACAGACGAAGTCGTTGGTAGCGCTGTAACAACGGCGATTGGTAATGACGACCACACGACGGTCGCTCCAATCGAGGCGAGAGTTTTTAGGAGTATATACTTCGGAGAGTTCCGAAAAATCGCTATGCCCCCGCCCCGTCTTGTGGCGGATGTAGCCTGTGAGGGTCTTTTCTCGCATAAAAACAGAAGCAAAATCTTCGCTATAGCCGAGCGAACCACCGCCATTGTTGCGAAGGTCGATAACAATCCCTCTGCATGCCTTGAAAAATTCGCCGATATACTGCAGCGAAGCGAACGATACTGCCGACGAAAAACTCGAATAACGTATATAACCCACCTTACCATCGGCTATCGGAGCGTATTGGAAGCCACCTCCAACCCTATATTTTTGCCCCAGATAGCGGTCGGAAAATATGAGCTTTTCGTCGAAATTGGAGGGATAAGACTCGAACCAACCCTTACTACGCGACACATCGAAAGGCGAATATAGGTTGACGTGCCCGTCTTGCAGGGTATCGAGCATCTTGGCAAAGAGGTCGAACATAGCCACTTGCGAACGAATTTCGGGCAATTTAGCCTCGTAGACTCTACGGACACCGTCCCAATCGATGCCTTTTTCTTCGAAGAAACAGTACTTGTAGTCGAGTATCTGCCACAGTGCGTCGAAATTGGCTTTGGGGCTGAAGTCTCTGACATGTCGTTTGCGGCACGAAAAGGCTACAAGCGACACCACGACAAAGATTAGTAAAAATATCTTTTTATGCATTGTGGGGCTAAGGGTCGATAGGTTTGTTTGTGTCGACAAAATTACTACATTTTGGCGGAAATACAAGTAAAAGCAAAATGCCGACAAAAGAAATATCGCCCGAAAGACTCTTTGCGAAGTTCTCAGGCGACGTCGATTTATTAAACTCTTATACCTATCTGTCCTTGATGATTCTAAATCTCGGCTGTGTATGTTGTCTTTTTTTATAGCCCTCTACTACGAGATTTCCATTAAAATACACTTCGTTTAATACGTGTATTCCGCCTTTATGATAGACGTTAGCAACTATCGTATCCATATCGCCCGCTCCCCAATATACATACGATGTGATACGAGAAGCCGTAAAAATATCCAGTTCTTCGTGAGAGGTCATATCTTCGGAACAATGAAAATAGATTATATTCGGACGCCCGAAAGAAAAACCTCTTTGGGGAGATGTGCAAGGAGTAAGTCTATCTTGGGCTTTCTCCGACAAAATAGTATCGCCACTATTTAGAAGCCGATATACCTTGATACTATCTTCGATAAGAGTACCTGCATAAGTACTATCGAGCAGACTCTGTCCCTTTGTATTATAAACCTCTAACAATATGGTATCTCCTAAAAGCGTTCCCGTATACTCGCAAGAGCAATTGATAGAAATAATTGCTGCCAATACAAACAACATTAAAACCTTCGTTTTCATACAAATATCATTTTTTAATAATTAAAATCGGTATTATATCAAGGATTTATTGCGGATAAATATCGGTAATATATCTTTGAGTATAGCAGTAATTTAAATCAGATGGTAAATTGCAAAACTCATATTTATACCGATTCCCATCCAAATAGCGGTTTATATAAATCCACATATCTCTGTATCCTCCCCATCCAAAATTAACGTGAACATAGTCTAATTTACAAGAAGAGTGATACCTTCCCTTACAATCTATAAATCTAGATGTTATAAGAGACCGATAGCCATCTATTACAAAAGCATGTCCCTTGGTGATATCACCATGTTTCCAAAATATTATGGAACGTTTTGCAGGAAGTAATCCACACATAAATATTGGACGTTTATTGTCTACAATTTCGCTTTTAAATTTTGGAAAATCTATTCCTATTCCCAATTCCAAATTTTTATTGTAACCATATCTATTTTTAAATGCACGTACGGCAAATTCAGGAAATATGAATGTACCTGAATTGTTACTTAAAGCCAACAGTACACCATAGTATATATCGGACATTAATCTTGCGACTTCCATTTGTCCGGCGGTCATTTTATCATAGGTACTATCGCATGAATTTGGCATTATATCCCATTTGAAAGAACTCGGATGTTTATGATATTTCATAATCTGAGCCATAGCTACCGTCACACACCCAACATCATACTTCTTCCTAATATAATAATTATAAGGTTCTCCCTGATTCCAAGTAGTTTGTAATAAAGGTGGTTGCTCAAAAACAATGGAGTCAGGAAAACTTTTCCTAGCTGGCTTTCCGCGACAATCATCATCAAGATAAAAATTACTTTTATCTATTACTTCAAGTACCAAATTTAAATCACTCATCTCTGACCATAGAGCAACATTATTCACTGCCATATCTCTTACTTCAGGATTATCCATGTTTATCACCATAAGCTTATTTATATTAACTGCCTGCTCTATCATACCTATAAATGCCTCTGGTATAGTCTCATCTTTCAAAGAAAAATAACCCTGCTTTGAATACGAAAATATTGGCTCCGTCCTTATATCTCCTGTTACTATCACATTTCCCTGAGGAGAAAAATTGACAACATACATACACGGCACACCATCATTATCCAAGATTGGGGATACATCCTTTACAGGAGCTTCAATAAACTTGTCGTCGATAGTTGCCATAAAATTTTTGGCTGCCTCCTCTGCCATTTTGGGAGACACATTACCGTATTTACAATCCTCATTGCTGTTCATTCTTGCTTTAATAGGCTTAGAAACCTCATTATTAATACCTTCCTTTACACAAGAAAACATAATCACTACTAATGAAAGTAGTACTAACAAATAACATTTTTTTCTCTTCATAACTTCTAGTTTTTTTGATTTATACTAATTTTTACTACAAAAATATTTTTCAAAACTCAATAGCAAAAGTATAATATTATTTTTAAACCACAAAACAAATTCTATATTTTCAAAAAAAATATCCTATATTTTTTTTTCGAAAGAAAACATTGTTTCATAAAATCATAATATACAGTCTTTTATAAAACAAATAATAAGCCTATAAAAAACGTCCTATCGTTTCTACTAAAACGTCCTATCGTTTTCACCAAAATATCCTATCGTTTTCACCAAAATATCCTATCGTTTTCACCAAAACGTCCTATCGTTTTTCGAGCATACATATATTATTACATATAGAAAGGCGTTTCGGGCGAAAAATATTACCTTTGCAGCCGATTAACAACCAATAGTCATCGAAAATATGATTCTTATAGCCGATAGCGGTTCGACCAAATGCCATTGGGCGTCGATAGACGACGAAAACGATATAAGGATATCGACCGACGGCATAAATCCCTTTCATTGCGACAGACACACTATCGAAAGTATCGTCGATAGCCAACTCATCGACCGCATACCGCAACACAAGATAACTGAAATACACTTCTTCGGTGCGGGCTGCCGCGACGACAAAACGACAATAATAGCCGATATCCTCCGCCATCGCTTCCCGCAGGCAACCATCGAAGTAACGAACGACCTCAAAGGAGCTGCCATAGCGTTGTTTGGCGACAACAGCGGTATAGCCTGTATCCTCGGCACGGGGTCGGTGGCTTGCCTATACGACGGCAAGGGAATAGTGCGTAGTATCGACCCGCTCGGTTATATCTTGGGCGACGAAGGAAGCGGCGCCGTACTCGGACGTAAGTTGCTGGGCGACTGCTTCAAAAACAGACTACCGCAGCACCTAAAGGAGAAATTTTTCGAGCGATACCCTACCCTGACCGCTTCCGAACTAATCGAGAGAGTCTACCGTAAGCCATTACCTAATAGATTCCTGGCAAGTTTCGCCCCGTTCCTTAGCGAAAATATCGAGGAGAGCTATGCATACAACCTCGTCTTCGACTCATTTACAGAGTTTTTCGAACGTAATATAGCCTGCTTCGACAGATGGGACGAGCACGAAACATCGTTTTGCGGCTCTGTAGCATATCACTTTGTGGATATACTCGAGGTAGCGGCAGCCGAATTTGGTATCAGGCTCGGGCAAATAGTGCAGTCGCCAATAGACAATCTGGCTTTGTATTTCAAAAAAATATCGGGAGAGTAGAGGGTGACGACAATCAAAGACTTCGGTAAAATATTTCGTTCGAACCCCACGCTGCAAGAGCTGTGCCGACGCGTGACAGAGGGAGGTCGCAGGCGACATATCGCTCTCGACGGACTTAACGCCTCAGCCGTTTCGTTGGCTACGGCTGCTCTTTTCGACGAAAAATGCTGCAACAACATACTTGTGATAGCCGACGATGCCGACAAAGCCGGCTACCTATACTTCGACCTTACGCAGCTCATCGGCAGCGACCGAGTGGCGTTTTTCCCCGCACTATACAAGCATATCCACAAAAGCGGCGCCACCATAGCCGAAAACGGCATACTACGTACCGATAGCCTCAATAAGATTTCCGACGGGAAACCCTGTATAATAGTATCTTACCCCGATGCTATCAGCGAGAAAGTAGTAGCCGCCGACCGCTTCGCCTCGGCACGAATCACCCTTACCAAAGGGCAAGAATATGCTATGAGTACTCTACTCGACGACCTCCGCAACTCAGGTTTCGACGAAGTCGACTTCGTCTACGAGGTAGGACAATACTCACAGCGAGGCAGTATCGTAGATGTATTTTCGTATTCCAACGAATTGCCCTATCGTATCGACTTCTTCGGCGACACCGTCGAATCGATACGGACGTTCGATATCGAGAGGCAACTATCGATAGAAGAAGTAGACCGCCTCGCCGTCGTAGCAGCTACCGACAGCGAAGAGCAGGGCAAGGTATCGCTATTGGAGTTTGTCGCGCCCGATACGCTCATAGTAGCAAACGATATCGATTATTGCATAAAACGGATAGACCAGATATATTCGCAGGCTCTGGTAAAGGCTAATGAGCAACGGCAGACAAGCGATTTGTACTCGTCGCTAATAGATGGCGAGGGTTTTCGGCAGCAGCTCGAGGCATTTTCTACGGTCGAAGTACTCAGAAACTACTACAAAGCCGATACGTTAGTCTTTGCTACCACACTACAACCAAATTTTAATAAGAATTTCGACCTTATATCGAAAAACATAAAGCAATACCTCGCCGACGGATACCGCATATACATAGCCTCCGACAGCAAGAAGCAGATAGACCGCATCACCTCTATTTTCGACGACCGAGGCGACGATATTTCGTTCGAGGCTGTAGACAAAACACTGCACGAGGGTTTTGTAGACAACGACCTTAAGGTATGCTTCTTCACCGACCACCAGATATTCGACCGCTTTCATCGGTTCTCGCTTAAGTCCGATACTGCTCGTCGGGGCAAGGCGGCAATGCTCGTAAAGGAGCTCAACAGCCTCAAACCTGGCGACTTTGTAGTCCACCACGACCACGGTGTAGGACAATTCGCCGGTCTGCTGACGACCAATATCAACGGCAAACCCCAAGAGGTAATAAAGCTCATATACAAAGGCGGCGATATCATATTTGTAAATATATCGTCGCTGCATAAGATATCGAAATATCGGGGTAAAGAGGGTGTCGACCCCACGCTGTCGAAGCTCGGCACAGGAGCGTGGGAACGCCTCAAAGAACGTACAAAAACCAAGGTAAAAGATATAGCCCGCGACCTGATAAGACTATACGCAAAACGTCTCGAACAGAAAGGGTTCTGCTTCTCGCCCGATAGCTATATGCAGACCGAACTCGAAGCGTCGTTTACTTACGAAGATACTCCCGACCAGTCGCGTGCTACGGCAGATATAAAAAACGATATGCAGAGTCATAAACCGATGGACAGACTCGTCTGCGGCGACGTCGGTTTCGGCAAGACCGAAGTAGCTATAAGAGCCGCTTTCAAAGCCGTAGCAGACGGTAAACAAGTAGCGGTGCTCGTACCTACGACGATACTCGCTTTCCAACATTATAAGACTTTTTCCGAAAGGTTAAAAAACTATCCCGTAAGAATCGAGTACCTGAGCCGTGCCAAAACCGCCAAGCAGACCAAAGAGATAATATCCGACATCAAAGAGGGAAAGATAGATATCGTAATCGGCACTCACAAAATAGCAAACCGAGAGGTCGTTTTCAAAGATTTAGGACTGCTCATCATCGACGAAGAGCAGAAGTTTGGCGTAGCTATCAAGGAGCGTCTCAAAGAATTCAAAGCCAATGTCGATACTCTCACCCTGACGGCGACGCCTATCCCGCGCACGCTTCAGTTTTCTCTGATGGGGGCTCGCGACCTATCGATAATAAACACTCCTCCACCCAATAGATATCCAGTCATTACCGAGCTTATCGAATTCGACGAAGAGACTATCGGCGAGGCAATACGATTCGAGATGCAACGCAACGGGCAGATATTTTTCGTCAACGACAAGATACAAAACATCTATCTGCTCGAGAAAAAACTGAAAAAGATAGTCCCCGAAGCACGAATAGCCGTAGCACACGGGCAAATGCCATCGGCTCAGTTGGAAGAGGCCGTAATAGACTTCATCGACTACCAATACGACATACTTCTGGCAACGACCGTAATCGAGAGCGGTATCGATATGCCAAATGTTAATACCATCTTTGTAAACAACGCCAATCACTTCGGACTCAGCGACCTCCACCAGCTACGCGGGCGAGTGGGACGCAGCAACAGGAAAGCGTATTGCTACCTGATAACGCCCACTTTCAAAGATATTTCCGAAGACGCACGCCGTCGCTTGCAAGCGATATCTACATTCTCCGACTTGGGAAGCGGGTTCAATATCGCTATGCAAGACCTCGATATTCGAGGAGCCGGCAATATGCTCGGTGCCGAGCAGAGCGGATTTATCGCCGAACTCGGCTATGAGACGTACCAAAAGATTCTTGCCGAGGCTGTGCAAGAGCTTCACCGCGACGAATTTGCCGATATCGTCGACGAGCAACAACGACTACAAAAGGCACGTTTCGTCGACGATTGTACTTTCGAGAGCGACTTCGAACTGATGTTCCCCAATAGCTATATCTCGAGTACGTCGGAGCGAATATCGCTATACCGTGAGCTCGATTCGATTACGGAGCAGACGGCATTGGACGCATTCAAAGCACGTCTTACCGACCGATTCGGCGCCATACCGCAAGAAGCCGAAGAGCTTATGAAGGTATTGCCTGTACGCTGGCTCGCTATCGAGCTCGGTATCGAACGCCTCATAGTACGTCGCGGCAAAATGACACTATACCTCGTATCTCGCCCCGACTCCGAGTACTACAAGTCAGACACTTTCGGTAAGATTATCGGCTATATCGGTCGCTTTCCACGCAATTGCCGTATAGGAGAGACGAGCGGCAAACGGTTCGTATCCGTCGAACCCGTCAATAGCATCGACACTGTTCTGTACATACTAAATAAGATAAACGATATCGAACCTTAGGTTTTTTTCGTCTCAATAGACCACTATTCTCAAAAGATTTTTGTAACTTTGCAGACGTTAACCCGATAGTATTAATAGAGTATCAATTAGATATTTAACTATAAATTCAATTATATATATATGAAACCTTCACACATTGAACACATCGGAATTGCGGTCAAAAGCCTTGACGAGACCATTCCTTATTACGAAAAACTTTTGGGTCAGAAGTGTTACTCTATCGAAGAGGTGGCAGACCAAAAGGTGAAAACGGCATTTTTCAAAGTAGGCGATACTAAAATCGAACTCTTGGAGCCGACCTCCGAAGATTCGCCGATAGCAAAATATCTGGAAAAGAATCCTCACGGAGGCGTTCATCACGTTGCTTTCTGTGTCGATAGCGTTCAGCAAGCTCTCGACGACGCTTCGGCAATGGGTATCCAACTCATCGACAAAGCTCCCAGACGTGGAGCCGAAGGACTCAATATCGGATTCTTACATCCTAAGTCGACACACGGCGTTCTTACCGAACTCTGCGAAGTACCAAAGAAATAAATCGAAAAAAAATAATTGACAAAAAAAATACAGATTGTTATGATGACATTCGAAAATCAAAAAAAGATCAAAAAACTTGTTGATATGCGTG
>ERZ773014.504-NODE-504-length-26695-cov-85.141667_pt1 | contig 26695 bp, 33 predicted proteins | sample MGYA00580841_ERZ773014 | MGnify/ENA primary metagenome ERZ773014 (study PRJEB29015, sample SAMEA2737989) | human oral metagenome | biome: human oral; feature: human-associated habitat; material: dental | place: China | collected 2067 ... | reverse complement strand
GACCTTTTGCATTGGTTGTACTTCATGCGAAGCAGACTCAAGCAAAATAATCGTCTCTGTAACGACAATGTTATGCGCCTTGGCATAAGCTTCTCCCTGCTCACGTTGCGCCTCCGGAGAATCACCGTCAAGACCTTGCTTATCCGATGATACGCGTATCGCTAGCAGTCCGATTCGCGGTTGGCTTGTTGGCGACATGTCCCTTATCCTCCAAAATAGTGATTAATTTTTGAGCAAAAGCTCCATCTTCCAAAATCTTCTCAACGACAAGATTAGCAACTAGTTTGATCCGTTGCTCAATCGTAAATGAAAATTGCTCCGCTAGCGGCGCTTTTGATTTATTCTTGCTACCTTTTGGCCGTGCCATACACCCTCCATGTAGTGGCTCATTTTAACAATAATTAGTCAGTTGTTTTAGACTTAGACTGCTGCGGTCGTCCGCGACTAGCACGCTCCTCTAGGTCTTTCTCAATCAACGCCTTCAGCTCTTTATCACCAACGGTCGTCAATGCTTTGAGCACTAATTCAGTAAGACTTATCCCTTGGCTATATGCAACCGCTTTAGCACGATTTCGCACTTTCTTTGAAGTGTCAATTTGTAGCTGGATTCGTCCTTGATTCATTAAACCCAGTATACAACAGAACTACGACACATAAAAGATGAGTGTTTCTTCTAACTGTCTAATATGTTATTAACGAGCCAGCTTTTATTATTAAAACTTCTACTTTAATTGTACTACTTGTAGTACAAATTATCAATAGTTTTTACCTATTTTTATTACAAATTATACCGAATAACGATATTCGGTATATATCATCTATATATTATCTGTTATAACTTGCTATTTTTTCTCCTCTTCTATATAAATATAATAGAATATGAAATGCGTTGAGATGCTTGTTGTATGAAGAGAATAGACAAACGATCTACTTTAAGGCAAGGGCAAATAGATATATTAAGAATACTATACAAGTACCGATTCAGTAGCCGCCAATTACTAGCAGACAGTTTACACATAGCAGCAGGATCAAATCTATATGAAAAACTAAATGTTTTGATGAGGCATAAACTAGTTGCAAGACGCTATAACGCACGCCTGAAGTTGCAAGGAATACCCGCAGCCTACTACTTGACACCAAAAGGTTTCAAGACTTTACAGACAATAGATAGCCGTCAGCGTATTACAGATAGAACAATCAGGTCAAGCTACCGCGACAAAATCGTTGGGCAAGCGTTCATCAACCATACTCTTGCTGTACATAAATATACAAATACGCTAACACACAAACACCCAACACTTAGAACCTTTCTTCGTCGCGACATGAGTCGGTATGACTATTTTCCAAATAATCCGCCAGACGCCTTTCTGTCATTAAAAATAGGTGAGGAAGCGACTCCGAGGCGATTTTTCTTTGACTTTATATCAGAAACTACGCCGCGTGCCGCCATCAATCATCGTATCGCCCAGTATATTAAATTTTTTGATGAGGGCGGATGGAATGAAACTAATAGCGAGTTACCAAAGTTATTATTCTTAGTCGAAACAATAGCCATTAAAAAACGTCTATTGAAGGCGGCTCGTACTATACGAAATCAATTTGACATGGAAGACGATATTGAAGTCTACGTCACTACCGCTAATGATATAGAGCATGCCGATGCTAGTAGAATATGGATAAGCATCGACGACCCAGACAGTACACTCTCCTTAGATGATCTATAAACTTCAGAAACTATCTCTTGCTTTCACCGGCCGCTTGACGATTTCAAGTGAGCAGAGCGAATCTTGGAATGGTCAAGCGATTGCCGCCACAACGTCTTAGAACGCCACCTTATTTTGTCAAAAACGTAGCAACCGGCGCGCTCTGTCCATAAGACAGGACGCGACGGGTGATGCGATTTTGCAAAATAAGACAACAATTATCAACTAATCAGCAAACTTCTCGTTAAAGCTACGGCCATTCTTGCTCCGATAATCTTCACTGCGCTCATAGACGCATGTGAAGTTAGTGGGGCAAGTATGGCCGCTGTTGCGGTTATTAAGATAACTTAACGATATACAAAGTGGACAAGACATCAATTACAAGTAATAGTGTTTAGATAGCGATTATATTGACCTAGAAATAGTTTATAGCTTATACTTAGAGGAATTAAAAATATTAAAACAATATGCAAGAAAACACCCCTAGCAACCGTAACGATTCTCCAGATAAGCAGCACCAAGCGATTATCCAAGCTGATCATTTAGTCAAACGATACAAAACTGGCAGTCAAACAATTCTCGCGGTCAACGATGTTTCGTTGGCGATTAACCGCGGCGAGTTTGTGGCGATCACTGGTGCCAGCGGCAGTGGTAAGAGCACGCTGTTGCAGCTTCTCGGCGGACTTGATAAGCCGACTAGTGGCGACATTACTATCAACAACGTCAAGATTAATAAAATCAGCGACAGCGAACTATCAAGATTTCGCAATCAAACTATTGGTTTCGTGTTCCAATCGTTTTACTTGCAGCCATTCTTGACTCTGCAACGCAATATCGAAATAGCTGCCATGCCTAGCCGAATGAAACGCAATCAGCGCAAGACTCGTGCCGATAAGCTGGCGCAGCAAGTTGGCTTGGGTGATCGTCTCAAACATTTCCCGCGCGAACTGTCTGGCGGACAAATCCAGCGTGCTGCCATTGCTAGAGCACTACTTAACAATCCCGATATCATACTTGCTGACGAACCAACCGGCAATCTCGACTCGCAAAATAGCCGCAATATCGTTGCGCTGTTTCGACATATTTGCGATATTCAAAACACAACTGTCGTTATCGCCACTCACGATCAAGAAATTGCCGCCAGTGTCGACCGTGTCATCACCGTTGCAGACGGGAGGATTGCATGATTAGGCTAACTGATATCGCAATTCTATCGCTCACCAAGCTTCGATCCCGTCCGGTTAGAACCGCAATCACAATCATCTTGGCTAGCTTGTTATTTGGCATTTTAGTTGCCGTGTCACTGGTCTCGACCGGTATATTTCATAGTATTAATGATTTCCGCAAAGACGGCTTGACCAGCCGCTATATTGTCAGCGTATCTAACGCGCCAAACGACAACCCGCTAGCCCTGCAAAATACCATGCGAGACCCAGCTTTAGTTACAGAGGCGAAAAAACGGTACGAAAAGTTAGTGCAAGCCAAAACCGCTGAAGCTAAGAAATTAAACATTTCGTATTCACAAATCAACGACCAGCCGCCGTACAAGCAGACAGAGAACGGCAGCGAATCCTTAGCACTCAACGATCCAAACGGCATAACTCGTGAACTACTGAAAGAAAAGTTTAGCACAACGCCAGCCTTCGACGATAAAAATCTAAGCGAAATTGCCAAAAAATATCACGCCGCCAAGCTATTTAGCGAGCAGCAATTTGCTATCGCCAAAGGTTCTTCCTTAGCGCCTCTAGCAGACGGCAAAGAAGTTTTTCGCGAAACATCAAACGAGACAAGCGCCAACGCAAACAACCCGCAGCCGCCAGTCAATAGTTCAAGCCTTACCATCACCCCGCCAGAAATATCTAATCCGTTCTTACTAGCCAACGACGGCGGCTGGCAACCTGACGGCAATAGCTTGCCGATAATTTTGCCGCAAAACACCATTGAACGCTTGCTTGCTATGGATAAATTGCCAGACAGCGCTAGCGCCAGACAAAAACTCGACCGCTTAAAAACCGTCCGCGAAAGAGCCAGCGGATTAACCTTCCAAATGTGCTACCGCAACGATGTATCACAAACACAAATCCAACAAGCACTCCAGCAGCAACGAGAAATTTCCGCCAACAAAAACAAAAAAGACTACCAAAAACCGTCGTTAATTTACGCGCTGCCAGATTCTGCAAAGTGCGAAAATGCCCGCGTCGTTAGCGATACGCGAACCGCAGAAGAGAAAAAGCAAGATACCAATCAAAAGCTTTTCGATAGCAAATTTGGCAAAAATACCGAACCATCAAGCCGCTTTATATCCTTCAAAATCGTTGGCGTCTCACCAGCAACCGAAGACAATTTAAACCCTGAACAGATACAAAATAGCCAGCAAGCCCACAATGCTAGCGATATCATCAATAACCTGCTGAAAACCGACGGCATCGGGCAGGCAATTCCGCGTTCGCTTTACGACAAACTACCCAACAAAGCCGATTACGCCAACATCTTTACCTATATGCCGTTATACTTATCCGGCAACGAAGATAATATCAAGCGCTATGTCGAATTTACCAGCGTCAAAGACGCGCAAAAATTCATCGACGAGCAAAGTTGTACCGTGCAATATGACAACACCTGTCAGCCCAAAGGACGGCAATATCAAGCGACGCTGGCCTTTAGTAACAGCGCCGCAATCGATGACATGCAAAGACTAGTCAACAGCTGGCTAAGTTACGGCATGATTGGCGTGATAATACTAGCAGCCATCATCATGTGGATTACTATAGGACGAACTATCGTCGACGGCAGACACGAAACAGCTGTCTTTCGTGCTATTGGCTTCAAGCGTATTGACATAACTGCAATTTATATTCTATATACAATAATATTATCTATATTCATCGCGATTTGCGCTACCGCTATCGGCTTTGCGTGCGCTCATATTTTAGATAACCAGTTTTCGTTAGACTTAACCGCTCAAGCGCAATACAGCTTTGGCGGGCTTGATCTAGCTAAGCGAATCAACTTGGTAGGGTATGACTGGAATCAACTATACATCATAATAGCGGCGTGCCTTGCTACAGGTTTGCTTAGTGTAATCTTGCCGCTAATCCGCAACGTTAGGCGCAGCCCGATTCAGGATATGAGAGAAGAATAACGTCTTAAATCTGATGAAAACGTTACTAGCGATATGTGATAAAAAGGATGAAATTGTTCACATACAGTCTGTTTTACAATACGATATCCTTCCATGGCTAGGGTCGAGTGTACTAATATCGGTAATTTACTATGGAATATCTGCAATTATCAGCGAAACCATCTCTAACGAGCACGCTATTGATATTGCTCTTGCAACATTATATCAACAAGCTATTGTAGTCTACTTACTAATATTTTGCGGATGTTTTCTTTCAGTCCGGGAGGCGTCATTAAAAACCTGGTTACTGTTAGGAATTCTAGTGCTATTAGTTGCCCCTCAGTCGTACAGTACGTTAGCTAACAATCTATTTCCTAATAGCGTGACACCGTGTCTAATTGCAATGATGGGGATTTTGTCAATCTATAGGCTAGCCGAATTTATAAGGACGCGATTTTGTATGAAACTGCAGATCGGTATGACAAAGTTGTCAATATACACATATGTAGGATTTGCTATATTAGCGGTTGTCTGTCAATTTCCCGTATAAAATTTCTTGACAGAAAAGCATAACCGTAATAAACTTAGAATGTCGTTGCAGCGTCTATGAGAGGAGTAGCAATGACCGTTAGGAAGCGCTTCATCGGCGTCTTCGCCGCCATGCTGTTGGTGGCCGGCGCCTTGGTGGGGACTGCGTCCCCTGCCGAAGCGTCGATGCGCTACGGTACCGTTATCTGCACCGGCGGCGAGGTCGTCGGAATCTGGGTTGAGCAGCCGGGTAACTCTGGCTGGGCCCCCTGGAACAGGACCGGCTACGGTAGCGCCAACTGGCACTACAACTTCAACGGCAACAACTACCAGGTCCACGTTGGCTGCGGCGGTTCGCCGCAGCACTGGGCGAGCTCGAACAAGAGCGCTTGGGTCAACAACAGCTGGGCTAGTGGCGACTTCGTCTGTGACGTCGGTCGCCGGATCTGCGCGTTGAGCTAAGTGGCATGCAAGACCTGAGTCATGTCTGTAAACTGGCTCACTTTCACTGAGTAATGCTATATAAGATACTCGTTCACTGACCTGCTAGTTGATTTGTAAAAATACCAGCTCTAAGATATAGTTACATTAAGCGTCACATAACTGCGAAATGCAGTTTATTCGTATAGATTACGAGAACTTTATTGATATGACTAAAGCCATAGACTCACACAAACTCATAACAAACCTCCTCTTCCGTAAGTGGACGTTCCCGATAATTCAAGCTCTAGGAACTGATACAAAACGCTACTCTACACTATCGCGTCTACTTCCGGAGGTTGCTCAAAAAGTGCTCACCGAGCACCTCAGACAGCTAGAACGCGCCGGCATCGTCCGGCGCTTTTTTTATCCCACGATTCCACCGCGCGTAGAATATAAGCTTACTGAAATGGGCGTAGATTTGCTCAAACTCACAAAAGATATCAACTTATGGGTTGAGCGTCACCATGAGGAAATATGCAAATCTCAGAAGGCTTACGACAAACATATAAAACAGGCTGATTCTTAATTTATAAATTTCGATTATTCTTTATAGCGTCCAACACCTCACGATGGCGCAATCGCTCTTGCTTTTGTTTACGACTACTCCGCCTTAATAATCTATACGGGATAAACAAGATTCCAAAGAGAATGTAGATAATAAAATACCAAAAAGCAACAAACATCCAAGCACATAATATAAGTACGACCGTAACTGGAATTAGCAGTAACCTCATAGCTATATTATTGACATTAGTAAGTTTCCAGATACGTCGAGCAGAACCGATGAATGAAAGCGGTGAAGATAGAACAACCTTTTCGGACTTTAGCTCATCCATATTTTTAGTGTACCCGTATTCTCTACATGTGTAAAGTAGGCGAAACTTACACACTTTATCATCTAAATATTTAGAAGCGTTATGCGCAATCGTCCATCTAGCTCACCTCTAAAATATTAACGTACTTCCAAGAAACTAACATACATATAGCATTGAAAGCCACTTATAAGTACCGTCTTGTAAAGATGGTGTGTAGTTGCTAACGTAAAAATAACAGAGGTGAACAATAAGCTCATTCTCTAACGAAGGGAGTTAATGTGTCAAAAAGAATATGCTATCTCGCAGTTACTTTTATAGCTGTCGGGCTACCGTTCATATTAGCAAACTCAGCATACGCTGCGCCAGCTGGCGTTAGTAATGTAGAGAACTTCATTAGGAGTATTATTCAAGTCGTTGCGGGACTCGCTGGCTTGGTGGCAACCGGATTTTTCGTCGCTGGCGGTTTTACTTATATAACTAGCTCAGGCAATCCAGAACAATTGGATAAAGCTAAGCGAACAATAACTTGGTCAGCGATCGGACTGGCTATTGTGATTGCTGCATTTGTACTAGCAAATATCGTCACTTCATTAGCAAGACAATCATTTGGAGGATAATGACCTATGAGGGATTTTGGCATTGCTATTGCCAATAATCTGACGCTCTTTGCAGATACTGCTGGCGCAATTAAAGTAGTGCAGGACTATGTTACGCCGACGATGAAAATCTTTGCCGGAATTGCCTCGCTCGCTTGCGCATTTTTCATAGCTCATGCTGGTTATGTGTATATCACCAGCAGCGGTAAACCAGAGCGGATGGAATATGCTAAAGAAATTCTTAAGAAAGCTGCTATCGGGTTAGTCATCGTGCTTGCTGCAGCAACGCTTGTTACAATTCTAACGAATTCTTACAATTCATCATACGATCCTAATAACGCGACACTGCCAAACCTGGAGGCTATAAAGCCAAAATCACAAAACAACGGCTTAATTGAAATGATTATCAACGCAATAACAGGTTTGCTGTCGATGATCATCAATTCTATCGCATCGCCATTTTTAAGCGCACTTGAATTTTTTACCAAAGCAACTCCGTTAATGGCGACGAATAAGAGCGTATTTAATCTGTGGTTGGCTATGGTTGGTATCGCAGACGTACTATTAATCGTTGTTGTTGGTTTGCTGGGTTTTCAGGTGATGAGCGCAGCTAGTCTCGGTTTTGACGAAGTAGACATCAAGCATCTTCTTCCTAGAATTGCACTGATTTTTATCTTGATGAATAGCTCGATATTTCTCATTGATGGGATTATTAGCTTATCAAATGTGCTCGTATCCGCGGTTAGTCAAATCTCTGGCGCATCATCAGTTTGGAATACACTCACTAAGGTTGTTGAAAAAACTTCCGGACAAGGTGTGGCAGTCTTATTTATTATGGTAGCTTTTGTTATTTGTTCAATAGTACTACTAGTTTATTACGTTATGCGTATAGTCACTTTATATATAGGCGCAGTATTGTCGCCGCTGGTAAGCATGTTATGGCTAGTGCCAGGATTTCGTGATTTTGCAGAGACAGCTTTCAAAACATACCTTACTACTATATTTGTTCTGTTTATGCATGTCATTATTTTGCAGTTGTCATCATCAATACTTACTGGGCTAGCGACGGCATCTGGGGATAACGCCGTGCCCGATGTACTTATGGCAATGGTAACAGGAATTGCAACTGTTCTTATGTTATTAAAAGTTCAGGGTGTGATGATGCAATTTAGCTACGTTAGCATGGGTGCGCGCAATATAAAGAAATTGGGTGGCCAGTTTATGAATGGCGTAAGCTATATGACTGGAGCTGGCTTAAAGGCAACTAGAAGAACAGTACAAATAGCGAAAGACAGAACTTACGTTGCTAAAAAAGCACGTATGCATTCTACTCTAGAGTCAGTTGCTACGCAAACAAAATCCCCGATGAAAGTTAGTTATCTAAATAAAAAAGGCAACGCAGAAATTACCTATGCTGTAAATCCGCATATTAAAAATACTCCAATTGATACACCGCAATCAAAGCCGATAAAAACGGGTACAACTTATCGCGCCAATTTATCTGTAAAATCACCAAAAAGTCAAGGTAAGAAATCATGAAAACTTCCGTCGTTCCAGCACAAGTAACCACGATTGAGGATAGAATTATTGGTAATCTAGGATTTTCACAAATACTATTGCTGATAATTCCAGTTTTCTTGAGTGCTGGTATATTCACACTTCTACCGCCAATACTTAACGGAGCATTGTATAAGTATATCCTTATGGCGATATTGCTAATACTATGCATAATTCTATCAATACGAATCAGAGGAAAAATAGTTGCATTTTGGCTTGTTGTAATCTTTCGTTACAACCAACGACCTAAGTATTATATCTATAACAAAAACACCTCAATGCTTCGCGAAAACTACACAAAAAAGGAAATACCAATCAAAAAAGAGACTATCTCTCGCAGCTACGAAAAACAGAAAAAGACAGTCCAATTAGATATATCGACTACCATGAAAGCACGTGAACTTATCGAAAATCCAACCGCCAACACCCGCTTTGAAACAGACAAGAAAGGAGCTCTCCATGTTCGGTTTACGCAAGTCAGTAAGTAAAACAAGTGCTAGGCAGCAAATAGCTATCAAGGGTGTGCGCGATGGAATTTTAATATTACCAGGAAATCAATACAGAGCTATCTTGTCAGTATCAGCACTCAACTTTGAGTTACGCAGTGAAACCGAACAGGATGCAATTATTGATACATACGAGAGCTTCCTTAATTCTCTTGGTTGGCCAATTCAAATTTTAGTACGAACACGCGAGATTGATATGGATAAATATTTGGAAGACTTAAGTGAACGATTAAGTAACGAAACGGTGCCGATTTACCAATCGCAAATACAAAACTACAACCAATTCATCCGTTCGTTAATCACTAATAATAAAATTCTGACAAGACATTTTTATATTATCGTACCATTTCAACTAACTGAAAAATCCGATTTTGGACTAGTTCGCGAACAATTAAAACTCCGCGCCGATATTATAGCAAAAAGTATAACCCGACTAGGCATGCGCGCCAATTCGCTAGATAGCTTAGCGGCATTAGATCTATTCTATAGCTTCTACAGTCCAGTGCAGTCAAAAATTCAACCGTTAACAGAACAGGCATTAACTATTATTCATACAGCACTGGTACAGAAAGGAGAGGCTTGTGACTAGTATTATAAAAAGAACATTAGATATGATTCAGGCGCCAATTAAGCGTCGCCAAGCAATACGTATTGAGAAACAAAAAGAACTTGATATCTTATTTGGTGAACAAGACGCGCTTGATATTCTGTCTTATGCAGGACTAGAGGAGAATATTGATTATCTATGTGTTGACGGCATATATGTGCGAACACTATATATTTCTGGCTATCCATTCGTAGCTAGCTCAGATTGGATGGATAGTCTAATTAATTTTAACCACGACATTGATATTAGCTATCATTTACATGAAGTTGACGCTCGCTCAGCTTTACCAAAGCTTAATCGCAAAATTACCGAGCTAGAGTCAACGCGCCGCGCAATGATGCGCGACGGCAAAATTGTTGGCTCAGAAATTATTGACCCACTAGAGTCGGCGATTAATTTACGCGATAAAATTCAGCGCGGTCAAGAGAAGCTGTTTCAAATGGCGATTTACGTTTGTCTCCGAGCTGAAAATAAAGAGGAACTAGATAGAGTAACTAGGATACTTGAGGCTAACTTGTCTGCCCGTTTATTCTACTCAAAAGTAGCGCGCTACCAACAGCTTGAAGCCTTGCAATCTATTCTACCCCGCGGCGAAGACCAGTTGGCGCAGAAACGCAACCTAGACAGTTCAAGTGCGGCGCTTACATTCCCATTTATGTCAGCAGAGCTAGTGCAAGAATCTGGTATTCTATATGGCATCAATAAGTCAAATAATTCGTTAGTAATTCTAGATAGGTTTAGCTTGCATAATGCTAACTCAATCACGTTCGCGCAGTCTGGTGCTGGCAAAAGCTATACTACCAAGGTCGAAATATTACGCCAATTGATGCAAGGTACTCACGTTATCGTGATTGACCCAGAGCGTGAATATAAGCGGTTAGCAGACTCTGTTGACGGCACATACATCAAACTTTCCGCAAAAAGCAAGCAAAAGATTAATCCGTTTGATCTAGCCACGACATTCCATGAAATAAATGACCTATCAGAGCATACTCAAGATCTAATGGACGTCATTGGCCTGATGGCGGAAAGTCTTACAGCGCGCGAAAAGGCCGCCGTTGATAAAGCAATTCTAAAAATATACAGGCACGCTAAAAAACAGCAACCACTTCTTGAGGATTTGTATGCAGAATTACGCAAACTTGGCCAGTTAAAATTGTGTGAAAAACTGGAAAAATATATCTCTGGTTCATTAGCCGATGTGTTTAATGCTCAAACAAATGTTAAGTTGGATAATCGCCTAGTAATTTTTGACATTAAGGATTTACCTGAGAATCTTCGGCAAATTATGATGCTGATTATCTCTAACTTTGTAAAAAATCAAGTTATGGCGAAACCTGAAAAACGCCTTCTTGTCATTGACGAAGGCTGGATATTGCTCCAACACGAAGAATCGGCTCGGTTTGTAGCTGGACTAGTGCGACGTGCTCGTAAGTACTATCTCGGCATATCAATCATTTCGCAACAAGCTAACGATTTTCTAAAAAATGAGTACGGGCGAGCAATTGCATCACAAAGTGCTCTGAGGATTTTAATGCGACAAGACACAACGACGATTAAGGGTATAGTTAGTGAATTTAATTTGAGTGAATATGAGCAAAGCTTTCTACTTACGTGCGAACGTGGTGATGCGCTATTGATAGCAGACCAAAATCATGTCGCTGTTAAAGTTGTTGCAGCTGAAGAGGAGCATCCACTTATCACCACCAATCCAGCGGAGCTATACAACCCATGAATAACGCAGCCATTCTATTGTTTGGGGGAGGCGTTGGTTTTCGACCAGTGAAATTACTTGTTTTAATTATCATTACAATAGCAGTGTTGCTATTATTACCGATTCTCATCATATTCTCCTTAGGAGCGCCGACGCTTAGCTTTCTCGCTAATTCACCAAACGCCAAAGCTGCCGAAGAACGAGGGTTTTATAGTGGTGGTTCAATGCCAGATAATACATACGCTTGGGGTAATTGCACTTGGTGGGCTTATGCTATGCGCAAATGGGCTGGCAGTCCAATTCCTAATAATTGGGGCAACGCTAACACTTGGGATGATTATGCTCGCCGCGATGAATATGTCGTTAATCACACGCCAGCCGCTGGCGCAGTTTATCAGACCGATGCCGGCGGATATGGACATGTCGCATACGTTATTAACGTTAGCCCAATAACTGGTGAATGGACGATTTCCGAAATGAATGCACCAAGGCTCAATGTTGTTTCACGCCGCACATTCACCAAGGAATCTGCTCAATATTATAACTTCATACACAACAAGATAGGAGCTTTGCCATGGACACCCAATTCAATGTCGCCGGTATTATCTTATGGTATACAATTCTAGTTCTAGCCGCAATCGCAGCTGTAATGATTTTATTGATGATGCGGTCAATTATTAATTGTCATTTTCTGAAAACTAGAAAAACAGCTTGGTTAGAAATAACACCACCAGCACGTACAGCAAGAACTCCCGAAGCTACTGAGCAACTGTTTTCAGTCATTCATGGTAATCTAGCCGCTAGACCGCTTAAGGAGCGACTTCTTAAGCGATTGCCTGTTATGAGTTTTGAAATTATATCAACCCACCAAAGGGGTATTCGCTACTTATTGCAGGTTGATGCAGTAAAATCATTCAATATGCAGAAAACAATAACTGCTTATATTCCTGAGGCAAAAGTCAAAGAAATCGAAATGAAGATCGTTGAACCAGATGCCGTCATCGAGTTTAGAGAAATTAATCATTATATACTACCGTTAGCCTTTACGCCAGCACATGAACAACACGATCCATTGAGCTACGTAACAAACGCAATGACTGGACTAGAGGATAATGAAGAAATTATATTACAATTTATCGCGTCACCAATTCGTTTACGGGAGGCAGAGATTTTATCGCGCAAGATTCTCAGTAATGAAAATATCTTACAGCAAGTAAGCAATAAGAGATTAGGGCTTGCTGGTAAAATAGTAACTCTACTAGGTAAGATATCTAGTGCGGTGACGGACACAGTAAGTGATGTGTGCGCCAGCTTGACAACTAGCCATCGAGGATATTACCAACATAAACGAGATAATCGTTTGCAAACGCAGCCAGCTCGAAACGACCGACCATCTCGGGTGCTCAGCGCGTTTGAGTTAGAATTAATGGAGACAATGCACCAAAAAGTGACAAAACCACTCTTTCAAGTGAATATGAGACTGCTCATCAAAAGCCCCAAATCGAGAAAACATATTGAAGCAATAAAAACTGCTCTTAATGGCTATAGTATGCCGCCATATCAAGCTCTTAGAGCTAAACGCTACATTCCTATCTTCAACACCCTAAGGCAATACCGAGCAACACGTAGATTACCATCATTGTTTCGTCATTCCGCTATAATTCTCGCCTCAACTGAGCTAGCAAGCTTATATCACTTTACATCAAGCAACATCAGTAAAACAGATAACCTCATTATATCACTAAGCCGAACGCTGTCAGCACCGGTTTCACTTAAGAATAACCCAAACTTTTCTGTTATTATCGGTATTAATCATCATCACGGCATTGAAACGCTGATTGGATTAACAGAAGCGGAGCGTGAACGTCATCAATATATTATCGGCGGAACCGGTAACGGTAAAACCACAATGTTACAATACCAGATCGTGCAAGACATGCGGAGCGGTAAGGGCTTAGCAATCATTGATCCTCATGGCGATATGGCGGAAACCATGCTGCGACATGTGCCACCAGATAGAGTCGGCGATGTTATATATTTCAACCCCGATGACCTAGAATATCCAGTCGGTCTTAATATACTAGAGCTGACCCCTGAGCTGGATGGCAATGAATTAATACGCGAAAAAGACCTCATTACCGAATCAGTCATTTCAATTTTTCGTAAAATATTCAGTGACGAAGATTCCGGTGGCCATCGTATTGAGTACATCCTAAGAAACGCTGTGCAAACAGCACTCACTCAAGATGACGCTACATTGTTTACAGTCTTTGACTTGCTTAATGATCCAAAATATCGTCGCAGCGTTATCAAAACACTTGAGGATAAAAACTTAATTAACTTTTGGAAAAATGAATTTGGCAAAGCTGGCGATATGCAGAAAGTAAAAATGGCAGCCGGTATCACTGCCAAAATTGGTCGATTCTTGTTTTCGGCTTCAGCTAAACAGATCCTTGAACAATCGAAGTCTACCATTGATTTTGACGATATTATCAACTCGGGCAAAATCCTGATCTGTAATTTATCGAAAGGATTGCTCGGTGAAGATACTTCTGAGTTATTTGGCATTACCGTACTTGCGAAGCTTCAGCTCGCAAGTCTGCGGCGCGCCCGATTGCAACAATCGGAGCGTCGCGCGTTCTATATTTACGTCGATGAGTTCCAAAATTTCGCCACAACCTCATTTGTGCAAATGTTATCTGAAAGCCGTAAATATAAAGTTTTCATGATCATGGCAGAGCAATCTACTTCGCAACAAAGCAATCAGCAAACTGTAAATATAATTCTGGCCAATGTCGGTACGGCTATCTGTTTCCGAACTGGCAACCCACAGGATGAACAACGGCTATTACCGATGTTTAGCCCGTATATTGAGCCAGGTGAAATTAGCAATTTGCCAGCCTATAATTACTATGCGCGATTAGCCGCAGTGAATGCACAAGAGCCGTTATCTGGTGAAACATTATTGCTAGAAGACCAGGGCAATAAGACCGTACGGGATGCTGTTATTACACATTCACGGAAGTGTTACGCAAGGAAGCAAGAGAATACAGATAACAAAAACCGACGCACTATAGAGAAAAAACAAACAGTAAAAAATAAGAGTACAAAGAAAAAACCAGTACCAATGATAGACGATTGATTTGCAGTAACTTACAGAATAACAACTGCGCTATAATAAGTACTAAACATATGAGAAAAATAAAAGATAGAGCAAAGCAGCAAAGAATAGCCCGCAGAAAACACTGCCGAGAGTTAAGGGCGAGACATTCTCATGACAATAGGCTTTTGAAGTACCATCGGTTACACAAAAAAGCTACAAAGAATATATCCTACACGTCAATGGATGCTCCGACTAATTTCTCCATACTAGATAACAGAGACAGTGTGATTAAATACTTCAATACCATAAAGCGCATGCTGAATCAAAAAGAATATACACAGATAAATCTACGTAATATAACCTCGATCGACCTTCCTACATTGTGCTTATTGGGTGCGTTTATGCTGGATAGAAATACAAAATCAAAATACCTAAAAGTAACGAGCCCCCTTTCAAATTCCGCAGCGTACAGGTTTTTCGAGGAAGCACAATTTGAGAACATAATTATTAAAAAGATGAGACCAGATTTTAACAGTGGAGCATTCTTGTTTCGAAGTGAAGATGAAGTCAACGAAGAGGCAATTAGTGATATATTAACGAAAACTGTCGATTATTTTGGAGAAAACAGTAAACAAAGACTGCGAGACCTTCCTCCAATAATTATTGAGATCGTAACAAATACCGCGGATCACGCCAATCCAGATAGCAGCTACACCCTCCCTTGGATCGTTAACACGTATGAAACCAAGAATAACAACGGAGACAAGGTTAAACAATACTGCATAATAGATATGGGCGTTGGCATTTACGAAACTCTAATCGATAAGGCTAATAGCCAGCAGCAAGGAAGATCGCTATGGCATACGATAATCAAGCGAGAAAATTCTCAGGGCGAGTTCTTCAAGCAAGCTATACCAAAAGGTCTGCAAAGCCGCACGACTTTACCGCAGAGAGGTAAAGGTATAAAATATATATACGATACAGTAAGTGGTGACGATATGTATAAAAGATTCGAGATAATTACAAACAAGACCAGGGTTAATCTGACTAATCTTGGTCTTGTTGAAAAGGACTCATCGGAAAACCTGCCAGCTACAATATACTACTGGGAGGTTTGTATTGAGTAATATGATAACAGTACGCGTTAGCGACTTCACAACTCTACCGGGCGCCAGATATAAAAAAGATGGTGACGGTTCTGCTGAGCAGTTTTTTGATGAGCGCATTAAGGGACACCTCAAGGATAAAGAATCTATTCTCATTGATTTTGATAACACTTGGGGATACGCATCTTCATTTCTATCAGAGCTTGCGCTGGAAATATCACGACAATGCAAGCAAGACAAGCTAGACGTACGAAAAAAGATAGAAATCAAAAGTGATGATGAGCCTGGATTAGCAGAGAGATTCTGGGGTTATATTGATGAAAGTATCGACATCAACAATTAAGCAGGTCTCTTTAGCGGCTGTGTGGGTCCTCATAGGAGCTATAGGATACCACTTTTTATCTAATCATAAACTCATGTCTATCAATACACAAGTAGACTTAGGGTCTGTAGTTGCTCTGTTGGCGTTAGCGATATCAGTTTCCGTAACACCCTTTATTATAGATAGAAAATTAAATAGTCAACGAAGTTATGAGGCAATAGTTTGTGGAGAAATTGAAGAAATCATTAAGTTGCTAGAAGCTGTCGATAACCTCTACCTTGAAACATACGCCAAAGAGAGCATAAGTGAAGAGAATGTGAAGCAACTACGTAGATTAATAAGTAAAATACAAAATAGAATGGACACTATATCAAGAGAGTCAGGCCCTCTGTTGACCGATTTTAAGGAGAAGATAGGGTCTCCGTTCGACAGAAGTGCATATCCGGCCTTAACTGATAAGTTTCAGAAGGGAGTGCAATTGTCTGAAAGCGACTATCTAAGTGCCTTCAGGCAGATAGAATCTACGATTAGTGCCTTGAAGACAAAACGTTATAGAATATACTACTAGTCAAATCAGAGGTATTATTGATCACTCTTGCGTCTTGTTTCATATTCCCTCAGGAATTTTTCAAGATCAAACCCTTCGGCCTTGCTAGCGACATGCGCAAAACGCTGCATAAATTTTAGAAATCCGATCGCATATTCTCTCGTTGCGTTTTCAGGATCATGAATCTCTAAGTAGCGTAATGTTTTCTGAATTGTCTCTTCGTCTTCGTACAGATGAAGGTCTTTGAATGTATCTTCATTTTTCATGGCTATTTCACCTCCATAAATTTGTTAAGTTTGATAAAATCAATCAACATTTCCGCTTCTGCTTTTGACGTAATCCGACGCATTATTTCGCAGCTGTCATAGTACGACAAGATATTGAGACTACCTTCATAAATAATCTCTTTGTCAATTATAGCAAGTTTACGGTGATGTTTGGTAGTAAACAGTATCTCTACACCAATTTCTTGCAGCGATTCTATAGCGGTAATCGCCTGCATGCGATATTGTGTGTCGTGCTCATCGGGGTGGCGAGTGTTGATAATGATCCTCACATCACGTCTAGTGAGACGCTTGAACACCGGAAGGAATTGCTTAACTCTAGTTAGTCTGATAAATGGGCTTTCGATAATGATACTACAACGTGCCTTTCTCATGTCACGAAGAAAATGAGCATCAAAGGTATTTTGGTTGTACAGGCTAGGAGTTAGCGATTGTATCATCTTAAACATCTTCATTCTCCAAATCGGCTAAGTAAACCTCGCCATCTTTTATCGTCATACCAAGTTCTATGAATCGATCTCGCAGCAGGAACAAATCATTGAACAAAAGTTCCAAATTTATATGTGCTGGCTCTCTAAAAGAAATGGCTAAATATTACAATGTCTCTTATCCAACTATTCGGTTACGCCTAGACAAGTTGATTCAAAAAGCTTCTAGCAGCCCGCCGGACAACGATACGTTTACCAGCTTAGTTAAACAACTGGCTCTTGATGGTGAAGTGTCCTACGAAGCAGCTAAAAAACTAATTAATTTCCATAGAAAAGAGCGGAGATAACATTATGAAAACGTTAATTCTATTTATATCAATTACGTTATTCTTTACAGAATGGTACACTATTCGCAAAACGAGCATAAAATCATTTATACCTATTTTGGCAGTTCTACTTATAAGTCTGCCCATTGGATTATTTTACGCTTTACATTTAGTTGCTTTTCCGATTATATTCACCATCCTCGCTTGGGTACTCTGTTTTATAGAAGACGAGATAAAAGAATACTTCAACCGAAGAGAACTAACCGAAGAGGAACGATCTCAATTAAGGGATTTATGACCAAAATTCGCTAAACAAAATTACCTAAAAAGTTTACGCTGATCTACTTAACAGCCCATGTTACCGCAAATGTTATCAGGAAAGTCATACTGTAAGTCTTGCGCGGTACAGCATCTTCATATACACTATGTACTATAAAGCGTCTGAGTTCCAGTCACGCCGGAACGAGCTGGGTGTCAAAATACACCACGGGAGTGAAGCCGTAAAGTCACACAACCGAAATCGCGATCCATCGTAGAGCCGGTAATGAGCGCTATAATTCAGTAATGAACTATAGAACAAGGATGGGACCGCGGGAGGTCTCTTTTTTAATTACCTCTCGTTCCTTAGATACAATAACTTTATTAATTTTATCTAGGGAGGTTTTTATGTCAAAGATCACATCAAAAAACATCAATATACAGAACAAACGAATCTTGACGTACGATGATATGGCGGCTGTTCAGCCAGGCAATAGCCAAGAGCCATTGGTTGATGTGCGAACATACAGTCCGACGATAATTGCAGAATACGAACAATCTGATATGCACGCCTATACCGGCAGCCTGATTATCGTACGCGATACTGTCGCTCAAAGATTAGCCAGGGTCAATAACACCCTGCAAGAAGATGATTTGCGGCTGCGTATCGTATATGGCTATCGCCACCCAAACGTTCAGCAGGCATACTTTCGCAAACGCAAAGCAGCCTTACGAAAAGATAATCCGGAAATGCCTGAGTACGATTTAATACGCTTAACTCACGATTTCATCGCCGTACCAGACGTTGCCGGACATCCAATGGGCGCAGCGGTCGACTTAACGATCGTAGACAAGAATGATAAACCTCTTGATATGGGAAGCTCTATAGCCAATTACTCTAATCTGGATATCATCAAAACATACGCAGCAGGACTATCCGCTAACCAAATTGCCAACCGTCGGCGCCTCCATGATGCGATGATCGCCGAAGGTTTCGCGCCATTCTACGGCGAATGGTGGCACTTTTCGTATGGCGACCGCGAATGGGCGGCATTTTACGGTAGGACAGCTTTATACGGTCCAGTAGATTTTAGGATTAAGGCAAATCAGTAATTACTCTAAAGAGATGCTGTACGCCTCAATAAACAATTTCCATTTCACTAGCCAACACTACACGGTCTTCAAAGAACTCGACCGAAATAGTCTTACCGGTTGGCTGAGTGATCAACTGACTGCCCGTAACTTTACCAACCGCAATAGTTCCCGATCCGCATGATGATTCATAGTAGCAGGTGTCTACCGCTCGCACCCATACAACAGGATGAATCGTAATCGTATCCGACGTCGCTTTTTGATACCAAACAACACCAACAGCATCACGATTGCGCAGTCCAAGATACTTAACAATTTGACGGTGTTGCGGAATATAATCAGCAGGAAGAACCCCTTCAATGATCACATGCACAATACCGCCCAAATCAACAATTGAGACAACTGTACCGTTTTCAAGCGGTACAGTTTTTATCCCAATTTTCATGCCTGGAAACGAAGCCTTAACGAAAAAGGTAGTATTACTTCGCCGTTCAACAGAAGCGCTAACAACGCCATTAAATCCAGAAACTGAAAAAGATACATTATTTTCATCCTGCACTTGACTAAGCAAGACAGCTGCAGCGCGTGTCGCATTACCGCAAAATTCGCCACCAGCCATTTCAAAGTGTCGTTCACTCGGAATGAGGAAACCGGCCTGCTCAACGCCGCGCGCGGTAAAATCGCGCTCAAGAATCTTGCCACGCGACTCGTAATCTCGCCGAAGAAGCGTATGATCAAGAATCTCAATTACTGTGCCATTGCCTCCCGCTGCGGTGATAAGTTTTTTGTTCGTCTCCATACTTTTCCTTACTTTTAACTGTCTTCACAATAACAATTCGCAGTCCAAGCGTCAACGCATAACGGATGCGACAAAGGCATTCGAGACTTTACGATATCACTCCCTGCATGCTACTATTAATTATAGTATGAGCACATACCCAACAGCTATTAGCGACTTCAACATCGTTATTGACTTAAATCAATATTTGTATTCCAAACCTAAGCAATACGAGGCATCATCTATGTTTAATAAGAAAGAAGCTCACTATTACTGCAAAAGAGCTATAAGGTGAATAAATTGCCCTAAAATAGTCGGTAAAATTAAAGTATGCATAAGAAGCATACATAAAATATACAAACCAACAACTAACCCGCTAAAGAGTATTCGTTATGCCTACCATACCAACATTTAGCAGTAAGAAGTGCCAGACTACTTAAATTGCTATGACTCCATTATTCAAAATACCCGCAAGAATCACACATTTTTGACATCAAAATATCACTATGATAGTCTAAAATTATAGTTAGCCTTTTAATAAAATACTTTACAGGATTTACGTAATATGAGAAAGCAACATTTTCAGATAATAGAATTGCGCGATATAGCATCAAGCAACGATCTTTCGCAGCAGTACATAGATGGGATTGCTGAATGTGTAGGAAGTGCATTCGGGGGGGGGCATTAGCCCCGAGGACGCTCTCTCTCATATGCAGGGCGATCAATTACTCATCGGACTTGACAGTGACAATAATGTCGCCGGGTTTAGCGCGCTAGCAGTTGAGACTGCTGACAATAAAGGGATTGAACACACGTCGCTCGTGTATCCATGTGCTTATTTTGCCGCAGCAGCGATCGCCAAAGCATACCAAGGCTTAGGATTATACTCTAGTTTAAATGATAGACGTTTAACGTTTACTGAAAAATCAGGTCTGTTGAATATATATACAAGAACGCAGAACCCAAAAGTTGAGAGGGGGATAACATCTGCGCTTGAGCGCATGCAAGAACAAAACCGAATACGAAAGTTTACTCTAGGTCGCTATGTAGTAAGAGCCGTATATGATGGCATGCTTACAGACGAAAGACCACAAACAAAAACTATATCATATGACAACCTGGACTATGACCGTGGTGATGCCAACATAGTATCTTGGCAAATGATCAAATAATCCAGGAGGAGATATGCAAAAGCACATCCTTATCATTGGCGGCATGGGTCCGCAAGCAAGCATCCATGCCCATAAGCGCTTGATTGAAACCTATCAAGAGCATTATCAAAATACCGGTAACAGTGACTATCCACGCATCACCCATTTATCACTTAACGTGGAGGACTTTATATCCGATGAAACAAAAAAGGAAGCTGCAAAAAACTATATTTTGACATGCCTGAAAGAGATTGACATGTCATCGGTTGATGTAGGTTTTATCGCCTGTAACACTGCTCATATATTGTATGACGACATCCAAGCGGCCACCAGAGGCAAGCTCATTTCGCTCATTAGTCTTGCACAAAAACAGTTTAGGGGTAGACATGTTGGTCTTGTCGCATCACCGACAACTATTAGACAACGCTTATATGGCGACGACGTATTAACGCCCGATAGCGCTAGCATAAAGGCGATAGAAGAAATTATTCGCAGCGTGATCTCTGGCACGCCAAGCAATAAGCTTACACCAGTACTTGAGCGTGAAGTACAAAAACTCCACGCCCGCGGCGCCGAAGTTATCGTTCTCGGCTGCACCGAACTGTCAGTAGTTGGGAGTCATTTAAAGCTTAACTACATCCTTGATCCAATTGAGCTGATTGTACACGAGGTGATAGACAAATAAATGGAAAATATCCTAAAAAGTAATATACGAATAAAGCACTATTTCGTAGAGCTTATTGAAATACCTTTTACAAATCCCGTGCATCTACCCTTCGGCACTATAACGACAAGACCATCAGCCTGGCTTACAATTGAAGCTGAGGTTGACAACAAAGTAGTCCGCGGCGCAGCGGAAGGGACATCTCTACCTATACAGATTCCGATGTATGACGACTATTCGGGTAATCTACAGCAAAACATAAGCCGCATATTAACTAGTCTCACAAATAACAAGCTAACGGTTTCAGAGACGATAAATCGCATAAACTCAGTTGATCTTGGCGGAAATTTCGCAACTGCTCGCATGACCGTCGAAGCGGCTATTTTAGATGCTGTCGCTCGCTCGCATAAAAGAAGCGTCGTTAGCTACCTAGACAATAAGCCGTCCAGTGCTGTGAGGTATATACCGTATGGTAAAAGTATCACAGAAAAAGATAGAAATAGCATCATATCTGCAGCAAATAATGCAGTAAAGGACGGGGCAAAACGACTAAAATTTAAAGTATCGCCAGAGAACTGCTATACACTGCTATCATCTTTACGGCAAATTCAGAAAATGTATCCTAATATAGATTGTGCGGTAGATGCCAACGGCATGTTTGACCCCGAGAATGAAACGCACATTCATATGTTACATCTCATAGATGAACTCAATCTATTAACGATTGAGGAACCTGTATCTCGTGCCGGAAGAGTGTTCGGACTAGACGCACATCGATCATTAGCGCAAAAACTCAAGCTACAGACACCTATTACGGTAGACGACGCTATAAAATCGCTAAAAGACGCTAAGACAACTCTAAGCGAAGGACTAGCGGATATCATCAATCTTAAGCCTGGTAGGATAGGATCTTTTGTAAAGTGCGTTGAGATCGCTAACTATGCGAAGTCAATAGGAAAAGAAGTGATGGTCGGAGGAATGTTTGAAGCGACACCAGGGAGAATGATGACATTATCTCTCGCCGCCTACTGCCTTACATTAAACTTTAAGATTCCTGGCGACGTGTCCCTTCCTCAGGAGCGCCTCATTTCCGACATCACCACCCAGCAATTACACCTTAACGATGATTATAGCGTCATATTTAAGCCAACGCATGGATGGGGATACTCTATATGAAGACAAGAAACCATATATACGATAGTTACGGATTGTTATCTACCGACTTTAATTTAGCGCAATTTGAAATTGAATGGGGCAAGAAGCTGAAGAGTAATCAATTTCGAAACATAGCGATATCTATTATTGAAGAGGGTGCCGCACGAAGGTTTTTAGCACATAAGCTATCAAGCGACAGTCTAGCCAAGATAAACGCTAAAGAGACTATGCGATCAGCTAAAAATGCTGAGTATTTCCGCCAAAAAGTAGCATCAGTTCAAATAAATGAGTGCCGGGAGCCATTGGTAGACCTTAGAGAATTGCCCGAAGCCACTACCGGAATATGGACATTTACCAATCAAGGATATCATGAAGCCTGCGGCGAATGGGCTGGCAAGAAAAAATTGTTTCTTGTGCGCGGTTCTGTAGCAGAGAAGCTTACCGAGCTAGCTCATAACTTATTAGCATTTAATATCAAGCTCCATTTTCAAGATGGGTTCCGTCCAACTGGCGTACAGGAAGGCTTATTTCTGCGACGCATAGATATGGCTAGACAATCTCATCCAGAATGGATTGACCAAGAGATACTATTAGAAGCAAAATCAAAAACAGCATTTACTCCGCGTTTTGCCGCTCATAAAGCAGGAGCTGCTGTTGATGTCAGTATGTATGACGGCACCTCCCGCGAATTTCTTGATATAGGACAAGGTTATCCTGGCGGAGGTGAAATTGTTCGCCTAAATACAGAATTCGTAACGCAGCATCAATGGCAAAATCGTAAAGTTCTTGAATACTTAGCACGAAAAAGTGGACTATCTATGTATCCGTATGAGAATTGGCACCTATGTTATGGAGACACAACGGCAGCTGTCGTCAATTCAAAAAAGCCTCCATACACAGCAAAATACGGTCCAATAAAAGAATGTGATCTAAAATCTGGAAAAATTATCGCTGGATATTCTTCGCAGGAGCTTGATACCGTATTCTCGGCTGCCGAAAGTGGTCACGTTCGCCAATCGGCATAGATGGGAATTGCCCGCAGACTCTCTCAACTGAGCCGCAATGTATCAGCTGCTGTCCATCTAGAGACTTTAAGCAGCCAAATAATTATCAAAGAATTGTGAAGGAAATTGTAGATGAATGAAATAATAGATCAACAACGAAACCGCATAGACGAAGTCGACAAGCTATTGATCGATTTATTATCTGAAAGATTTGACGCTGCGAGGATAATAGGTATGCAAAAACAGCTTAATGGCATACATGTATTAGATAAACTCCGAGAATCAGAAGTTCTTGACGATAGAGCAAGTTATGCAGAGTCAAAACGAATAGATCCCGGCTTCGTAAGACGACTCATACAAATGATCATGGATGAGTCAAAATCTATACAAAATCAGTACGCTTAGATCAAGCAGGCAGTGCAAGTGCTAATGTTGTACAATATAAGATATCTGTTATTGTTTAATAATATAATCATCTCTACATGTTGCCAGTATCGTTGCATTTGTAACATCTAGGCGTTTAGTATCACGTAATACGGATCTACTCTTTTTTGATATGTTGAATTGCAATAATTATTGCGACACCTCTCCTAACAAATTTAATTCGTGCATAAAATATGCTGCAATCAAAAGTATGTATTTCTACACGTAGAATAAAGACAAGGTGTTTTTAATAATACAACTACTCAGCTTGGCAGGAGTAACAAAGCGAGCAACCTAAGAAGATTGAGAAAGACATAGCACAACTCTGCTATACGCATCCAACAAGACTAGCAGCAAAACCGATAGAGTGCGCGGAATACTTCCAAGCTATGGGTTTTAGCGGGCAAACCCAGGCAAATTAAATAAACCCGATTTTGGCTGAGCGGTCAAAGAACAGATCGTCTAGCATTAAGAATCCGCATATGATCATAAAGGTAAAAAAAACAAGATATCTTGAGCTATATTTACTCTGTCACCCTTAATTGTCCTACGAAGTTTTGTGTCATAATAATAACAGCAGTGATCTATAATATTAGAATCTAGATATTCTGCCAAAATTTAAAACTAAGAAAGCTAATCGTCGATGTACTATTTAGAGTAGTTATTGCAAGAATAAGGCTGCAAGCAGTACGCCAGCAGATAGGAGAAGCTTTATGAATAATGAAATTAAATTATTTGAGGGAAACCAAATTCGCTCAGTCTGGGACAATGAAAAAGAAGAGTGGTATTTCAGTATTGTAGATATTATTGGAGTATTAACAGAAAGCAAGAACCCAAGAAGATACTGGAGTGACTTAAAGAGAAAAATGAAAGACGAGGAGGGCGCGATCCAGTTGTACGGAAAAATCGTACAACTGAAATTAGAATCTTCAGACGGCAAAAAGTACAATACAGACACAGCTGATATGCAAGGTATATTCCGCATTATTCAATCTATACCATCGCCAAAGGCAGAACCATTTAAAATGTGGTTAGCAGAAGTTGGTAAAGAAACTCTTGAAAAAGAAACCGGGCAACCTGTTATCACTCCTAAAAATGCAATTGATTTTGGCAAATTAATTAATGATGTTACAGAAGAATTTGCAACCAAGAGAAAAGACTAACCTAATATAGAACTCGCAGGAGCTTATTCTAGGACAGGTAGAAGAGACCGCCCAACCGCACAAGAACGGTAAATAACGGCAGCAAAAATCACGACTTGAACAATTCGGAGATGGACGGGCGATGATTGTATGCTTTTTGTGATACAATGCCGCTATGACATCAATTCTCGCAAACCTACAAAATCTATTTAGCCGCGTGAACATAGAAGAGCTCGCCGTGTACCAGCACAAGCAGCCGCGAGACATTCAGGTTGAAACTAGCTACGATACGCAATCAAGGCGCTATACCGCTCGCGTGGCGAAGATTGACAGCAAAAAGGTCAGTGGGCTTATCGTCACTGAGAGTAAGACACCGGAAGACCTGGTATACATGGTGAACGACGCAATACTAACATATCTTGATATTCCAGAACGGATAGGGGTACACTTGCCGAAATTGTTGCCAGAAGATATAGATTTTGATACATGCTCACAAAAGCGAAAGCTTGTGCTGGCGAAATAGTCATACGAGCGATTCGTTTTATCGACCGATAAAAACACGAAAGCTTATAGCTCTGTTAGAGTTGGCTCAAAAACTGCTTCTAGGGCGGGAGCAGAAAGCAGTTTTCTGCCTTTGGCAAGAATTAAAAATCTCAATCAAAAAATCGCCCATTTGAGCGACAATTTGGATCTACTCTCTAAAATGGCTGGGTCGGCAGGATTCGAACCTGCGAATGCTGGGACCAAAACCCAGTGCCTTACCACTTGGCGACGACCCACTAATAAACGAGCGTGCAACAAGTATTATACCACGCTCATCAACGATATGGAAATTACGACATAGAATACAGTCGCACCCATTCCTCGGGAGTCAATTCTGACGGTTTGCGTTCAGGGTTGATACTGGCTTTGGTGCGCGGTACGGCAGCGAAGGCTTTTTGCGAGGCGTAGCATTTTGCGACGAAACTTTGGTACTCGTCGCGTTCTAATATAGGCAAGAGCGGCTCGGGTCGCGGTTTCAGCTCTAGCAGTACGGTATCGACTGCTGGCGGCGGCGTGAAATCTGTGCGGCGTAGTGGGCGGCGGATTCGTGTCTGCCACCATGGAGCTAGCTGTGTGCCTAATTGCGAAGTAAAGTGCTGGTCGCTCGGTACTATTTTTTGCGCGAATTGTTTTTGGACGATCAGGTAGATTGCTTGAGGTGTATGCGTTTCATCGTTGTTGGTCAATTTGCGTACTATGTCGGCGCTCAAGTGAAAGGGAATATTAGCAAAAACTTTGT
>ERZ773014.500-NODE-500-length-26786-cov-7.434926_pt1 | contig 26786 bp, 22 predicted proteins | sample MGYA00580841_ERZ773014 | MGnify/ENA primary metagenome ERZ773014 (study PRJEB29015, sample SAMEA2737989) | human oral metagenome | biome: human oral; feature: human-associated habitat; material: dental | place: China | collected 2067 ... | reverse complement strand
GGTCATACGTCGGGCATGCCCGTCTCGGGGCTTGAGCTGAAGTTCCGTGCAATCCTGGAGCAGGCGTTCTATGCGCGGCCGCGCTCGAAGGAGCTGATGATCGGCCATCCGGCCTTCATGCTCGCCGTCCTCGCGTGGTGCCGCAAGTGGCCGACAATGCTGCTCTTTGCGCTCGTGCTCGTAGCGACGATCGGTCAGGGATCGATGGTCGAGACGTTTGCGCACATGCGCACGCCCGTTTACATGTCCTTTGTGCGCGGCATCGGCGGCATCGTCCTCGGCTGCGGCATCGGCGCAGCTCTCATGGTGCTCGTGCACCTCGCGCAAATGATACTATCTTCGGCAAAGGAGCGTTTCTCAAAGGAATGAGCAACATCGTAGTATCCGGATATTACGGCTCGAAAAACGCCGGTGACGAAGCCATGCTCGCCGCGATGATCGAGGTTCTATCCGAACTGGACCCGCAAACGAATATCACGGTGATCTCAGCGAACCCTCCGGATACGAAGCGCCGCCACGGTGTTGAGGCTGTTTCATGGCTCTCGTTTTCCGATATATGGAAGGCTTTGCGCGCTTCCGACCTCCTCGTGTCGGGCGGCGGCAGTCTGCTGCAGAATGTCACGAGTCGCCGCAGTCTCTATTACTACATGGCGATCATCGTCCTTGCCTTTCTCGCGCGGAGACCTGTCATGCTCTACGCGCAGGGCATTGGTCCGATCGAGGGCTTCTGGGCGCGCACGATGATGCGGCTCATCGGCAACGGCGTGCGCCTCATCACTGTGCGCGACCACGGCTCTTTGGCAGAGCTTGCGGACATGGGCATTCATCGCCCTAAAATCGTCGAAACTGCCGATCCGGTGCTCGCCATCAATCCCGTTGCGAAGGATATGGGATGGCAGGTCTTGCAGTGGAACGGCGTGACGGACGACAAGCCGCTCGTCGGCATATCCGTGCGCGAGTGGAAGGGCTGGCAGCTCTACAAAGAAGCCTTTGCTGAGGCGGCCGACCGCATCGCCGTCGAGCTTGGTGCGAATCTCGTCTTTCTGCCCATGCAGTATCCCGAGGATGTCAAGACGGCGGAGACGATCGCTGCGATGATGAAGCAGGAAGCCATCGTTCTCGACGGCGAGTTTTCGACAGCGGAGCTTCTTTCACTCGTCGGCAATATGGATCTGCTCATCGCGATTCGCCTTCATGCCTTGATTTTTGCGGGTGTCATGGGCGTGCCGCTCGTCGGCGTATCGTACGATCCGAAGATCGATCGTTTCCTTGACTCCATTGGTGAGACGCCCGCCGCGAAACTTGAGACCATCACGGCAGATGAACTCATGGCGGAAGTGCGGCGCAAGTGGCAGAAGCGCGATACGCTTTGCGAGAAGAATGCCGCCCTCTTGAAAGAGCTGAGGAGACGCGCATTTCAAAACGCTGAGCTTGCCGTGGGAATCCTGCGAAAGGGTGCGCCTTCTTTGGAAAAGAAGAATTGAACGAAGTGCAGGAGGAGAGCTGTCGTTGGAGTCATCACGCATTCCAGCGACGGCTTTCTTTACGGTGCAAGAAAATATCGGAAAATTTTTCAGAAAAATACCAAAAGAGAAAAGGAATTTTCGCTTTGATATAGAAGTAGACAACAGAGGAAAAAAGTTCGCTTGGAGGTGTTTTATATGGGCAGCATCAACAAAATTCTCGTGCCGGTCGATGGTTCTGTCAACGGCTGCAAGGCCGTGGATGAGGCGATCGCCTTTGCAGAGAAGTGCAATGCAAGTCTCGATTTCGTCTATGTGGCGAGCAACATCAACAAGGATATTCCGAGCCATCTCGTCTTCGACCGCATCTGGGAGAAGATCCCCGAGAACATGAAGGCGACGCGGCATGTCGAGACGGGCAACGTGCCGAAGGCGATCCTGAAGATTGCCGACTCGGAAAAGAGCGACATGATCATCATGGGCAGCCGCGGTCTCGGTCTCTTCAAGGGCGCCTTGATCGGCAGCGTCAGCCAGAAGGTCGTCGAAGAGTCGAAGGTTCCTGTCATGGTGGTAAAGTAAACGGCGGACGATAAGCAGGATAAAAAGTCCCTGAGCAATGGCTCGGGGACTTTTTGCGTATGCGATATGGATGTGTGATATGCCTTTGTGCAAGGCATCCGTCGCTCTATGCTCTCTCCCTGAGCATGGCAATCTCCCTTGCATATCCTGCATCGTCGTTCGGTGTTTCCAAGATGAAAGGCAGATGGCGAATCTTCGGGTGACGGATGACGCGCGTCAGGGCTTCGAGCCCGATTTCTCCCTCGCCGATGCGTGCATGGCGATCCTTGCGGGCAGCACGGACGTTTAGGCTGTCGTTGAGATGGACGGCATGGAGGCGGGAGAGGCCGATCACACGGTCGAATTCTTCAAGTACGCCGTCGAGATCGTTTGCGATGTCATATCCTGCATCCCAAACGTGACAGGTATCGAGACAGACGCCGAGCCGTTCCTTGCAGTTTACGCGCTCGATGATGGCGGCGATTTCCTCGAAGCTGCGCCCGATCTCCGTTCCCTTGCCCGCCATGGTTTCCAAGAGCACGATCGTCTTCTGCGCTGGATCGAGAACGTCGTTCAAAAGGTCTGCGATAAGTTCGATGCCTTTTTCTGCGCCCTGCTGTACATGACTGCCGGGGTGGAAGTTGTAGAGCGTGTTCGGGATATGCTCGAGACGTGCGAGGTCATCTACCATCGCCTCGCGTGCGAAGGCGCGTAGAGTATCCTTGGCGGCGCAGGCGTTCATTGTATAGGGTGCATGGGCGACGAGCGTGCCGATGCCGTGCTCTTCGCGATATTTGCAGAAGGCGCGTACGTCGTCCATGTCGAGCGGCTTCGCCCTGCCGCCGCGCGGGTTGCGTGTGAAGAAGGCGAAGACGTCGGCATCGAGGTTCACTGCGGCCTTTCCCATGGCGAGATAGCCGCCGGCAGACGAAAGGTGACAGCCGATGTGAAGCGTATGGTTTGTCTTTTGCATGGCAGGAACTCCGTTTCATTGAGATGGGACGCTCATGTGCGGGCGGCGCGCTTGCGATTTTTCTTCTTCGGCGGTTCTGCCGTATGCTTTTTGAAGCCGAGCCAGAGGAAGAATGCGAGTGCGATGGCAAAGGCGACGAGACTCGTCATCTGTGCGGATTTGAACAGTCCAAGGACGAGTTCGTTGTAGTCGCCGCGCAGGTATTCGAGGAAGAAGCGTGCGGCGGAGTAGAGCATGACGTAGAGGGCGAACGCCTGTCCCTTCGCATGATTCGTCGCGCGAAAGATGAGGAGAAGCGCGAAGATGAAGATGTCAAGCTGGCATTCCCAGATTTCCGCCGGCCACAGGGGCTGATTGCCGTAGGTGTGGAAGGCGAGCGTCGTCTCGGGATAGAGTATGCCGAAAGAGGAGCCGGTCGGTGCGCCGAAGGCGTCGCCGTTCAGAAGATTGGCCGAGCGGCCGAGCGCTTGTCCGAGGATGATGGCGGGCGCTACGATGTCGGCGAGTGCCCACGTGTCGATGCCGTGACGGCGCGTGTAGAGGATGCCGACGATGGCGCCGAGCAGCACGCCGCCCTGGATCGCCATGCCGCCCTGCCAGACGTTCAAAAGCTCCGTCAGGTGGTTCTGGTAGTAATCCCAATCGAAGAAGAAGACGTCCCATAGACGTGCGCCCAAGAGCCCCGCAATGCCGCAGTAAATGCCCATGTCGACGATGTGACTGTGGTAGCGCCCGTCCTGTTTGGCGAGGAAGTAGGCGACGCCCGTTGCCAGGATGATACTGAGGCTCAGGATCAGCCCGTAAGCGCGCACGGGAAAGTCGCCGATGAAGAACAAGTATTGGTGCATGAGAAGTGCCTCCGTTGAATCGTTATTTTCAGGCTACAAGGATTGTATCATTTTACGACTTGCTCTGTCTACTGTTTGCGATATTGTATTCACTGATGAAAAACACCCCCGGAAAGGCGGTCCAACTAAGGGATTTTAATCCCGGAAAGAATATCGGCATAGTTTGGAGAAATCCGGCTATGCCGATTTTTCGTTTTTCTTTGGCTGCGGCGGCATAAACTCTCCGATGCAGTTCCACACGATACGCATTTTCTGTACCTTGTGTCCGTTTATCTGTTCAGGCTTGAAAACCTCTATGCGCTCCACGAATTCACGGATGATCTCCGGCGTCAGTTCTCGGATATCGGTGTACTTGCGTACCTTGGCAAGGAAAAGGTCAACATTTACGCTGCTTTCCTGCTGTGTGGCGATCATGCTGCGAAGTTCCGTCACGTGGCATTCGAGCGTTTTCTGCTCTGTTTCGTAGCTTTCAGACATCTTGGCAAAACGCTCATCGGAAATCTTACCCTCGATGTTGTCCTCGTAGAGCCGCTGGATAATCTCGTCCAGCTTGTGGATACGAGCCTGTGACTGCTCCAGTTCCCGCTTGTCATCACGCAGGCTCCTATCAACCTCGGCTCTGGACTTCTTGGTAATCATCTCCACGAATGCATCCTCGTTCTCCTGCACATATCCTGTGATTTCCCGAATACCCGCCAGCAGATATCTTTCAATCACGCTGTTGCGCATCTGGTGTGACGGGCAGATGTCCTTACCTTTTTTGCGATAGGTGGCGCAGACCATGTATTCGCTCTGCGGAAGGCTCCTGCCGCGCACTTGATACATCTTCGCTCCGCAGTCGGCGCAGAATACCATACCGGATAAGGCTGGCATTTCGCCCATCGGCGTAACCCTGCGTCTGCCGTCCCGGATGCGCTGCACGATGTCGAAAGTCTCCTGATCGATGATGGCTTCGTGGGTATTCTCGAAAATCTGCCAGTTCTCAGGATCATTTTTGAGCTGCTTTTTCTGCTTGTAGGATTTGCGATAGGTCTTGAAATTGACCGTATGCCCTAAATACTCCTGCCGGGAAAGCATATGGGAAATCGTGCTGCCTTGCCATCTGTAATCGTCATGTTCATCTTCTCTGTTGTCAGGCACTCCGATTCCGAGTGATTTCAGATGTGCCGTAGGGTTCATGATATGCCGCTTATTGATTTCATTCGCAATCTGCGACACACCGTAACCCTGTACGCACAGCCGGAAGATGTCCCGGACTACCTTGGCGGCTTCTTCGTCCACAATCCAATGCAGCTTGTCCTCCGGGTCTTTGACATATCCGTATGGCGGATTCGTGCAGAGCGGCTTTCCCGCCTGTCCTTTTGCTTTGAAAACAGCTCGTATCTTCCTGCTCGTGTCCTTGGCGTAGAACTCGTTGAAAATGTTGATGAACGGCGTCATGTCATTCTCTGACTGATTGTCGCTGGCAACGCCATTGTTGATGGCGATGAAGCGGATGTCGGCATTCGGAAAAATCATCTCCGTATACATACCGACTTTCAGATAATCACGACCGAGGCGGCTCATATCCTTTACGATTATCGTGCCAACCTTGCCGTCATCCACCAGTTCCATGAGACGGTTCCAATCCGGTCTATCGAAGGTCGTACCACTGTAACCATCGTCCACGAACAGGGATGTATTGCGGAAACCGTTATCGTCTGCGTACTTCTGTAGTATAGCCTTTTGATTCTTGATGCTGTTGGAATCGCCCTGCAATTCATCGTCTCTGGAGAGACGGCAGTAGAGGGCTGTTATCTTATCTTCCTTCACAGCGGAAGACTGTCTGTTTGTATTCATGTGTACCTCCTTCCCGACAGTCTTCAAGCGGTACTACTATATATCCATACCATCTGTGAAGAAGTCAAGTCATTTCGCACCTTAAGACGCCTGTTTCTGCGAAGTTATCGGTTCGTTCATAATCAGCCGCTTTATCTTCTCGTATGCTGTTTCCTTGGCATTTTCGCTGGTAGCATACTCGATAACGTAAAATGTATCGTCCAGCACGGATGCCGATATTCTGATAGGCTTGATTTCCTTATCCATGTGTCCTCCTTTCTCCCCGAGGGGGAATCTGATCTCCGGCGCTCTTTAAATGAACAACGGGCGCAGGGCTTCACGTGCAAATTTGCGTAAGTTTTCATATGAATAGGTTTTTCCTGCCCGGTAGGAGCGGTCTGATCTCTACGGCTTTCCATAGCGGACAACGGCGCGGGGTCTCGTGTGCGAAAATGCGAATTCAAACGGGTAATTAACCCTTAAACCACAAATAACCGCTATGAAAACCGTGCAATCCGATGTAATATGTTCTTTGATTTCTGCGGATAAACAGGCACGGCAGACGGCAATCCGCCGTACCTGTCCGCAGGAGCGTTATTCTGTGATATTGATCATCATGCGCTGAAGTGCATCGCGGCGGATAAGTCTGCCGTCAAGGAACTCCAAAGCCAGATATCCGATCTGGTCGAGTGTAACGAACTTCTCCTTGAGCGTCTGGATGCTGACAGGGCTGCGGTCGATGATCCAGTAGTAACTGAAATCGCCGAAAACGATAGGCGATTCCCCGGCTTCTTCAGAGGGCATATCATTGGAGATCACCACAGGCTTGCCGAGGATGGTATCGTTCGCGTGGTTCCACAGGGGATTGCCAGCCCCATCCTTCAAAAGGCGCAGCGTGAGCGCGGTATCATCGTTCATCATCCACACGGCGTTTTTACGGTACTCCTCGTTAAGGGAGAAGAACAGACGGATCACCGCATCATAAGTGATGCTGTTTGTGAAAACGCCAGCCTCCGCGCCATCGGTCGGACTGAGAATGCCCTTTAGCATATGGTCTTCCATACCCGTGATGAATCCTTTGTCCTCGGCTTTGGCGAAGTTCTTCGCAAGACGGCCTGTCAGATAGTCCTCGATGTTAAAAGTGGCATCGTGTACGAAATCATCGTCCAGCTTTACGAATACCGCCAGCTTGTGCATTTCCACGGCATAGCGGGTAAAATCGTTCATGCCGTCCTGAATGGGGATGTTTCCGTGCTCCGGCACCCATTCCGCGAGATCATCACAGTCCTTGGCAAAAATGCGGCTCCCGCTGTTATACGCCTTTACGACCGTTGCCATGTTACGGAATAGGCTCTCTCGTTTGATCGCCTTTCTCAGCTTGTCATCCGCTGCGGACGGGAGCGCGTAACCTCCCGTGGAGACCTCCTTGCTGTCGTGCATCTTGTCGGCGGCGTAGCGGTTGCCGCGCATGAGGTTCCAGAAATTCGTGTTGTACTCGGCAGTGCCGATGATGCGGTCTTTCTCGTTGAATGTAGTCATAATCGTAATCCTCCTTACTTTCTTCTGTCGCACACCGGGCATTCGTACAGTCCCAGCGTGTAATAATCCTTGCATCTGCCGACCTGCTTCATCGCATGACAGCCGCAGTGCGGGCACTTGATATCGTAGGCGAGAGCCATCTCAATGCTATGCGGATGGTTGGCGTGGAGACGATAGTATCTGCGGTGATTGCCGTTATCGTCCGGGATGTACTCCGAGGTGAGATACAGATCGTAATGACCTGCGATGTAGTCCTCGGTGAAACAGGTGTTGGTCTGCGGCTCAAGAGAGCGCCAGTTGATCTTGTTGACTTTGAGTGGATAGTTGCTCATGTTAAAATCCTCGCTTTCTTAAATGTTATTTTTGAGATGGAATAGTTTGTCCCGGCTGTCATAGCCGTGGGCGATGAAACTGTTGGAATATTCACGGAGATCATTCACAGCCTCGCCGATTGCTTCTGCGCCCCGACCGACATCACGCACGGTCTTGACGATCAGGCAGTCGTATGCGTGTTCCCCGAACCAGAGATAGAGTGTGGCTGCACCTTTGCGGTTGGCACGGCTCACTCCGCTGACCTCGACATTGAAGCCGTTACCAAAATCCCGGTACAGGCATTTCTCCCAGTCAATGGTTCGGATGCGGTACTCTGCTCCGAGCGTCCTTTTCAGCTCCCGGAGCGATGGGTAATGCACCATAGTCGTTTCCCTCCTTCCTTTGATGATGTTGGGTAGCAGTGGGTAGCAGCACGGGTAGCAGCATTTTTCGGTACTGCTACCTCGAAAAAGCCTTTGTTTGCAATGGTTTGAGCCTTGTGGGTAGCACGGGTAGCAGAAGTTTTGATTTCATAGCCACAAAAAACTATCTTCATACCCATTTTCCAAATTTGCTTCCAAACTTTATTTTTTCGGCTGAGAAGTTTGATGTACTGCTACCTCTGCTACCCAGAGCCGTCAAACCCTTGTGGTTACTGTGTTTTCGCGGGTAGCAGTTGTGAATTTTACTGCTACCCGTACTGCTACCTCTGCTACCCGTATTACAGAAATTCAATGCCGTCATAGCCGTACTCCCTTGCATATTGCTCCTTGGCTTCGAGCGTCAGCGAATATTCCTTGTAGTAGGTATTGCCTTTCTGCCGTGTGGTCATATCGGTATATGTGCTGCAGAGATGCTCCGCAAGGTCTTCGCGGAATTCTTTGGCGGTCTTGGCGAAGCCGTTATTGTTCTCACGGCACCACGCCTGATACACGCGGTAGATGCGCCCTGTGGTACAGTGGCGGTTAATCTTGCCGTCCTGCCACGGACGCATACATTCCTCAAAGAAACTGATGACCGTGCTGTTTTCTGACATATACTGTGACCGCGCCGCTGTTACGCTTTCCGGCTCGGAGAAGCGGTAGCCGTTCCAGATGACCGTCTGCAATGCCCGTACCGCCTTATACACAATGCCGTCGCGCTCGGCGTACATCTTGTCGAGCAGCCTCTTGTCCTGCTTGTCCTTCGGGATGACATTCGGGCAGCGGACAACCATGATGCGGTTATATACCCACTGACCGTTATCACCGCCGAACTTCGGCAGACGGTTCATGCAGAACCACAGCAGTCCGTTGTAGGTGAATTCAAATGCCTGCTGTCCTTTGAACTCGGCATACAGACTGTCTCCGCCCGTGATCTTTTTGAATGTTTTCAGTTCGTCAACGGTTAGGAAACTCATATCCGAGGAACCCGCAAGCCGTGTGCCGTAGATAGCACCCGTCCCGAACCGGGCTTCAATCTCTTTCAAGTCTATGCCGATGAAGTTGCCCTTGCCGAGCAGTCGCTCCACGAGGCTCTTAAGCTGTGATTTGCCCGTATCGCCATCGCCCACAAGGAACAGGGACTTTTTCAGCCGCCAGCCTTTGATATTGGAAATACATACACCGATGAATTCCAGCAGCAGACGCTCGATAGCCTTATCGCCGTTTGTGAGCGTGTACATATACGCATCAAATACGGGCGTAGGCTCCGGCTTTCCCGTCCAGCTACAGGGAATCTGTATCGTGGAATACACATTCGGCGAATGCGGGATCAGCGTAAGCGCGTCCTCTGATACTGAGAGCAATCCGTTCTTGAAATTAATGAGGTTCTCGTTTGCGTCCAGTTCATCCTGACCGACATAGTTGAGGTCAGTCGTGATATGCTGTAGGGCTTCGTTTACCTTGCTCATCTTGACCAGTTCCTCATCGTAATCGGCGATGTACTGCTTGATAACGCCCATAAGCATATCGTTGGAATACAGGCGATAGCAGCCATCCTCATATACATATTTCAGAAGTCCCTGCTTGCCGTTGTCCCGGACAAGGATGTAATCCAGATGTTCCCTGACGTGCTTTGCCAAAAGTGCGACCACGATGTACGGCACCCCGGTCTGTTCGTTAAAACGGATAAAACCGGGATGTTCCATCTTGGATCGGTGGAACGTGCCGTGACAGGCTTCGATGCCCTTTTCGATGGTAGATTCTCGGTAATCGTCCCGGTTCCATTTGTCACGCATCAGTGCGGACGAGCGGAACACAGTGTCGATCATCTGCGGGTCTGCTCCCGTGCGGAACGCTATCATAGCGCACAGAGCGCAGTCAGCCTCGGATTGGGAACCGTAATCGGAAAAATCGCCATCGTTGTATAGCTTACGGAACTTCTCACCGTTTTTCTGCTTCAGCAGGCTGGCTACGATATCAAATACCTCTTTATCGCCGCCATCACGCTTTTCGCTGTACTTCTTTTTCTGCGTCCTGCGCATATTTTTATCCAGCGTTACAAGCAGCGCATCCGTACATTCCTTTAGCGGCACATCCCGTATCACGTTTCCGGTAAAGACGGCGAAGCGGTTCGTGATACCGCCGCAGTACAGTTCCGTATCGTTGTGCGGATTTTTCATATAGTAGGCTTTGTCCAGCCGCAGCCGTCCGTTATCGTCAATAAAGGTCGGCAATCGGCTGATATCGCATTTACCGTAGATATGAGCGCCGCCTCCACTGACGGAATACTCCGCATAGGAATCAAACCGCTCAAGGAGAAGCTGCACATACGGGTCGGACAAATCCTTATGGTCGATATCAAGGAAGAAGTAGCCCTCCGGGATTTTGAATCCGACGCCGTCGTAACCACGATCCTTGGCGGCTTTTGCGGCTTCTTCGTATGTCACCCATGTACTCGCATATGGAGCGTTCGTGCCTGTCGGCGTACCGTAGGCGGAAATGGGAACCTTTGTCCGTTTGCCGTTACGGGTCTCGTAGTTCCAGCAGAACCATATTTTTTGTTGCATTAGCTCGTCCATGTGCATCCGGCGTCACCTCCTTCCTTCGATATTTCTGCGGCGGTCAGTCCTCTTTGTTAGAAGTGATGACCAGCCATTCCCGGAATGCGTCAATCGGGATGAGGATTCTCGTGCCGATGCGGATGGACGGGAACCCCGGCGTTTTGACAAGTTCATACGCCTTTGGCAGGGAAATGCCCATCTGTGAGGACAGTTCCTGCACACTCATGGTTGTCTTTTCCATAATCTTCATTACCTTCGTTTCTGTAGATTTTGCTATTAGCATCCGTCCGCTACGTTTCCTACGGTAGCCTCTTGTCTGAGGACTCCGCGTTTTCTCTGCCGGGAGGGATAGGCGCTCTTTCGGTCATCGCGCTGTGCTCCGGCAGGTAACCCTTACGAATCGGACTGTTCAGTTGTCAAGGTGCGGAAAATTCAAAGCGAATTTACAATTTGCTATTGTGTTTAACGCTATTGTAGACTATAATATAATCGTAATCTAATTCGAGCCGCTTACGGTCACACTTACGGTTTAACGAAAGGGGTTCACAGATGCCATATAACTGGAACGGTGATTATATAGAATCCAGAGCCGACAAGAATACGGACATCCTCGGCTTTGGCGAGATCGGCGGCGTAGGACAGCTTATTTATCACAACTTCCGCTTCGCCGACTATAAATTAAAGAATGATAAAAAGTCCGGGCTGCTTGCTTGTCCCGTTTGCAATAAAAAAAGTCCTCCGGATTTAACACCGAAGGACAATCTGTCGGGAAAAGAGATATTGACCAGCCTATGCGAACTTGCACGGCGGATAGATGATGTTTCAGCGGAGAACGACTACAAAGCGTTGATTATCGAGTGGTGCAAGGAAAATATGCATCCATATGCAATCGACTACTTGTATAACGCTCTTACCGATGACAACTTTGATATAGCTGATATTGATGCGGAGATGGCTGCTCGTGACGGCATCTTCTCCATAGAGGATTTTATGAACGATTTGGAGAATCTGTATAATGCCGCACGTTTTTACATTGCATTGGAGGCTATCTGCTTTGCGGACAATGAGCCTGCCTATGCGATGTATCAGACAGGAAGGCATTTTCAGGGTCTTCCATATTTCGAGCGGTACAAGCTAAATATGGAGATTCCCGATATCGATTTAAGTGCGGCAAACGGTGATCTGCTTGAAGAGATGAAACTCGGCAATAAGTATCTTGCAGAACATCCGCTGGAACAGCCGCCGGAGGGAGAATTTTTCACGGAGCCATATGATGAATATGAAAAGCTGCGTGAACGGCTGATTGACTGCATCCCGGATTTCAAACTGCGTTTGAAAGTCAATCCGCAGAATAACAGACTGGTATTCTCCGCCGATGTGAATTCCGTATTCGATATTGCGTGGTATGTGCTGGCTCGGATGATGTCGGAAGATCCCGCGCCGGAAGAAATCGGTAAAGAGGATGAGCGACCGGAGGGAATCATGATATGCTGCCATCACTGCGGACGCTTCTTTATAAGGAATGCAAAGCATCAGCAGTACTGCGACCGCCCGGATTGCCAAAAGGCGCGTAACGCAAAGAATCAGCGGGATTACCGCCGCCGTAAGGCCATAGAAAAAGCGCAGGCGGCTAAGAATACAAAATCAGGAGGTAGTGATAATGCCTAACCTATCACAGATAAAACGGCAGCGGATGCTCGACTTCTTAGAAACACTCAAGAAAGAACATACGGACGATGAATCCATCCGTGCGTTTACAGAGATCGAGAACCAGCTACGCGATAAGAAATATGGACTTGTTTGGGAGGAGCATTCAGAACGAGTGGATGAGATGCTCGAAGAAAACATTCCCATTTTCACAGAAGATGTTGATAAGAAAATAACCGCATCCGCAGATGGTGTCTATAACTTTATCCTTGAAGGGGATAATCTGCAAAGTTTGTATTTGCTGGAGAAAACTCACAAAGGTCTGATTGATGTTATTTATATCGATCCACCATACAATACTGGAAGCGAAGATTTTATATATGATGATAATTATGTCGATGCTTTAGATGGCTATAGACACAGCAAGTGGTTGTCCTTTATGCAGCGGCGATTAATGATTGCTTCAAGGTTGTTGTCTGAAAACGGGATTGTCATGATTTCTATTGACGAAAACGAAGTGTCGCAATTAAAGATATTGTGCGATGAAATTTTCGGCGAGGAAAATAGATTGTCAACTCATCATATGCAGGTTCGATATGCGAATAAAAGTCTTAATGAAGATAATGACTGGCAGCCTGTCATGGAGTATGTACTAATTTACGCAAAGAACAAAAAAGACTTTAAAGCTAAAAAACCGTCAGAACCATATGATCTGTCAAAATTTTGTTATAAGATCACAGAATTGACAGATGGCGAAACAATAGAAATCGGAAATAAGACTATTACAATTTTTAAACAGGGAGAATGGAAAATCGAGCAGGAAGAGGAAGGCAGAATCGGCTTACTCAAAGAAACGTGGGCGTCTGGTAGTATTGTTCGTCAAAGCGGAACTGCGGCAGAATTTCTTGCTAAATATTTGATAGATAGAAAAGAAATTGATGGCCTGAATGTTCTGTATAAAATTCACAATATGGGTGAAGACGGATTAGGTTATCGCTATGTAACAGGCCCCAAAAAAGCAGATGCCATTCGCGGTAAATTTTATACAGGCGTTCCCTTGGAAAGGATTGAGGAATTAAAAACAGGATATTCCGAGAAGACAAGACCAATACCGAATTTTTACGACTATAGTGCGGATTTCGGAAATATTCGTCATGAGGGCAGTGTGTCATTTAATAACGGAAAGAAACCTGTAAAAATGATAAAAGACCTTATAAATTACCATCCCGATAATGATGTGACCGTATTGGATTTCTTTGCAGGCAGCGGTTCCACAGCACACGCTGTACTTTCTTTGAATAATGACGATGGCGGATCAAGACAGTTTATTATTTGTACCAACAATGAAGTGTCTACTTCTGATGAGATAAAATTTCTTGTAGACAATGGTCTTATCCCCACTGAGCCAAGTAAGAGAAAGAAAATCGAATACGCTGAATGGCTTCAGCAGCTTAAAACCTACAAGTCATCTGAAGATTATCAAAAGCAGATTGCGTGTCCTTCATATCAGAAAATGGGTATCTGCTTAACAAAAACATACCCTCGTGTAAAGACCGTAATCACTGGAAAGAAAGTTGACGGCAAGCCATATCAGGAGAAGTACCCGTCGAATTTAAAATATTATAAATGCGACTGGACTCCACGTAAACCGGAGGACTATCTGCTCAGCAATGCCCTGTGTCTCCACATCCGGGAAATGATCGAGCTGCAGCATGGCATTGAAATTGATAATGTCCGCAATGTGCTGATTTTGAACAAAGCGGATTTCCGAAAGTACGTAATGGACGATGCAATTTACGGTCAGATTGAAAATATCTGGGTAAACCAGAACATCATTTTCAATTCCGATGAGATGGAACGGCTGAATGCGCTCGGCTTCAAATACATACCGAGAGAATTCTTCGGTCAGGAATTAAGGGAGGCGGCAGAATAATGTTTACGGCAAAGCTATTTGATTTTCAGACAAAACACGAGGAGAGCCTCTTGGCGAAGTGCGCCGACCATGAGGAGATTGTTCTATCCGCTCCCACTGGCGCAGGCAAAACCGTCCTCGTTTCAAAATTCATAGACGATTATCTGGATGAGAATCCGAATACCGTCTTTTTGTGGTTGTGTCCCGGCGCGGGCGGACTGGAAAAGCAGTCGCAGGACAGCTTCAGAGAAGTGACCTCCGGCATCCCGGACGGCGATGTGTACGCTTTTATCAATGAAAGCGATCCTCGCGGCAAGGTGTTCTTCATCAACTGGGATAAAATCAACCGCTCATCGAATGTAGTCCTCCGCGAAGGGGAACATCGTGACCTCATGGGCAAGGTTCTGTTCTGTCATACGAACGGCATCGATATATTCATGCTGATTGATGAGGAACATAAATATCAGGCAACGGCGAACGAGTATATCGGCAACATCCAGCCTGTCCATGTGCTCCGCATTTCTGCTACTCCTGTCAGCAAGGGAGATCATACGGAAATCATACCCGATGATGAAGTAATCGGTGCAGGGCTGATTGCCGCCGGAATATCCATAAATGAAGGTGTTTCTGCTGCTATTGAGGAGAACAACAGTCTTGACGATGATTTGCTCCTGCTCGATCTTGCGGATAAAAAGCGGAAAGAAATACAAGCGGAGTATGACCGCCGTGGGCTTAAAATCAGACCGCTCGTTCTGATACAGTTCCCGAACGGCTATGACGAGTGGATTGAGCGTGTGAAGCAGGCGCTCGATGACTTGGGATATTCCTCCACATCTGGGTTTGTGGCTTCGTGGTTTTCAGGAGATCATCCCGACAATCCGGATGAAATAAAAAAATTGGACGGTCAGTATGCGTTTCTGCTGTTCAAACAGGCTATTGCTACAGGATGGGACTGCCCTCGTGCAAAGATTCTTGTGAAGCTGCGTGAAGGCGGCGCAGAGCGATTCAATATACAGACGGTGGGACGTGTGCGCCGTATGCCGGAGCGCAAGCATTATGACTGTCCGCTGATTGACAACTGCTATGTTTATACGCTTGACAGCGAGTATGCCGAGGGGCTGACAAACAGTATCGGCGATTCGTTCTATACGTATCTGTATAAGCGTAAATTTGAGGCTCCGAATATCGTGCTTCAGAAAGAATCCTTGAACGGCAGCGACCGTTATGCGGTAAACCCGGAGGCTGTCGTTAAGGTCGTTCGTGAACAGATGCTTACAGAATGTGACCTTGACCATGACGGTAAGCTGGACAAGCACGAAATGGAAGTCAGCAAGGGATATGTTTTCGGTACGAAACTGAAGACAGAAGCTATTGCAGGCGTAGCCCGGACTACACACGACATTCGCTCTTTGAATCGTATCTTCGGCGGTGAGCATCAGATCAGCAACCATGATGACGGCTTTATCATTCGTGATGCTAAGCGCAGAATTGCAAGAGCAATCGGTATTGACGAGAATATCTCCAACAATGCGCTCCGTGTGCTATTCGGACCTCTTGATATGCAAATGTCGATGTTCTCACAGGAAGAGATTGATTTTGAGAAGGCTCATAAGCTGATTGACGGTCTGAGTTTGCGGGAATATAACGCTTTCCTTGTGAATAACAGGGATAGGCTCGTGGATGTGTTCAGCGGTGTCAGCGCAGACCGTATTGCGGAGATTGAGGAGACTGACATCATTACAGCAGACTGGGCAATTCCGCGAGAGCAATACTATAAGCAGCATAAACGTATTGCAAGCACCAAAGTCATGGGCAAGAATCCCTTTGTGGATTACGGCAACAATATCCTTATCCAACCGAATCGCACATTTACAGAAATTTCCTTTGAGGACTGGTGCGAACATTATGATCCCGTGGAGTGGTGCTATAAGAACGGTGATAAGGGTGATGAGTATTTCAGCATTGTTTATCGCGTGGCATTCCGGCGCAGTAACTTCTACCCGGATTACATCATCCAGTTAAAGAACGGCGATGTGTGGATTATCGAGGCGAAAGGCGGCATGACCGCTGACGGCAGTTCCAACAACATTGATAAGTATGCACCACGCAAGTTTGATGCGCTGAAAGAGTATGCCGCCCGCCATCCGGAAATAAAATGGGGCTTCGTCAGAGCGGTGGGAACTCAGATTTATCTGTCTAATACGGAGTGGTCAGAGGATGTCACTAACCGCAATGTGTGGAAGCCGATAGAAGTGTTTATACAATAATGCAGAATGTGAGGTGCATTGAGATGAAGAGAGTTTTTATAAGTTTTGCGAAGGAAGATATCCGCTTAAGAGATTTACTCAGAGGGCAGGCTCGTAATGAGAATTCCCCTTTTGAGTATGTAGATATGTCGGTTAAGCAGCCGTGGGATTCACAGTGGAAAACCAACTGCAGGACACGAATTAAAGGGTGCGACGGCATGATAGCCATTATCTCTCAAAACACACGCAATGCAGATGGACAAATATGGGAAATAAAATGTGCTCAGCAGGAAGGCATTCCCGTTCTCGGCATTTATGGTTATAACACTCATGTCGGTTCAATTCCGACTGACTGCGGATATGTCAGGATAGTGGACTGGACATGGTCGAACATTTCTGGTTGGTTAAGAACCCTGTAACGGAGGACGAGTATGGAAAATAATGAATCTAAAAATGAATTGCTTCTTGCACAATGGCAGACTTGTGTTGAGATGGCGAACTCTATCAGTCAACGCCGAGATACAATGAACAATATTTTTGTTACCTTGAATCTGGCAATCATGGCGGCTGTTTCTATAGTATGGGATATAAAGTCAATACTTATTCTTGTTGCCGGAATAGTTGTTTGCGTCCTATGGCTTTTGTTTATTAGAAATTACAAACAGCTTAACTCTGCCAAGTTTGACATTATCAATGGAATAGAAAAGAATTTACCCGCTCAACCATTCTGTGAAGAATGGGCGAAACTGCAGAGCAACAAAAAATACATGGACGGAACAAAACTTGAAAAGTGGCTCCCGATTATGTTTATTGCTCTGTATATTGTCACAGCTATCATTATCGTTGTTATCAAATTAAATGCAGGAGGAACTCCCTAATGACGTATAATCTATTCATCAGCCATTCATGGACATACAGCGATGCGTATGAAAAACTGGTTGCGCTACTTGATGCAAAACCGTACTTCAGTTACAAAAATTATTCTGTTCCAAAAGATGATCCCATCCACCATGCTTATTATGACTATCAGCTAAGGGCAGCAATCAAGGCGCAAATGCAGCCTGCAAGCTGCGTTCTCATCCTCGCTGGAGTATATGCAAGCTATAGCAAGTGGATAAATATAGAAATCGAATTAGCACAACAAATGGGCAAAACCATTATAGCAATTGAACCTTGGGGTTCAGAAAAGACTTCAACAGTGGTGAAAAAAGCCGCTAACAAAATCGTTAAATGGAATACGGATTCTATAGTAGATGCTATACGCGGCTACTAAAATATACGTAAAGAAAACGACCATGCAGGAGCATTTCACTCTTACATGGTCGTTCTTCTGTTGTCCCGCTTGAAGAAGGTCGGCTTAAATTCGCTTGTTTTGGCAAATCCCTAAGTTCAACCCTCTAACGGGGGCGTTTTTTGTATGGTGTCAGGGTGTAGGAATGAAGCGTGCACAGGTATCGTGACCACCGCTTAGAAGTTCCGCGCGCACGTTTTGCAGGCGGGAGAAGATTGGAGTGAAGAGGAGGCGCAGCTTGAAGCGCAGGAAGGAGTGGGAGTTGGAGCCAAAGATCGGTATGCGGTTGAGCGCGTACTGGTCGTCGCCAAGATGGTCGAGTCCGTAGTTGACGGTGAACGCCGTGCGGTAGCCGGCTTCCCTTACGACACGCTGCACTTCGTCATTGTAAGCGCCGCAGGGGTAGGCGATGGAAGTGACCTTTTTATTGAGGTGCGATTCAATCGCTTTCTTGGAGTCGACGGCTTCGTGCTGCAGCTCTTCAGCAGAGGAAAGCTCGCTGAGCGCGACATGGGTCATCGTGTGGCACTCGATGTCGATGATGCCCGAGTCCTGCATCTCTTGGCAGATTTCCCATGTGAGATAGTTCGGATAGACGTTCAGATAGTCCGTGATGATGAAGATGGAACCTTTAAGCCCGTATTTTTGCAGGATAGGGTAGGCGTTCTTGTAATTGTCGATATAGCCGTCGTCGAAGGTGAGGAGGATGGGCTTTTCGGGCAGAGGGGCGCCGTTTTCGAGGTGATCGGCAAGTTCGTTCGGCGTGATGGGATGGTAGCCGTTTTCGGCGAGATACTGCATCTGCGCTTCGAACTCGGGCGTGCTCAACGTCAGGGCGTTGTGGTCACGGTCGTTGATCTGGTGATAGTTGAGAACGGGAACGCCGCCTTGGAAGCTGGTCGAGCATAGGTACGCTGCCGCGAAGAGCAAGACGAAGAGCGAAAGTATGATGGCAAGAATTTTTTTCTTTGAAGTATGCATGGAGAACACGTCCTTGGTTTGTATGATATAGGGGGTCACGAGAAGGTTCGTATGCGATACCCTCCAGTACCCTATCATATAGCAGGGGATTTTCTCTGTCAAGATTGGAAAATCCTGCAAAGAAAAAGGCAGGACAGCGTGTCATGTGCTGTCCTGCCTTTTCTTTGCAGATTTTTGGAAAGAATGCTCTGGGCTTTCTCAGGTGATGGAGGCCTTATAGATGCCGTCGACAGCGGTCTTCAAAACCTTGTCAAACTCGGCGTCACTCTGGCTTGCGCGAAGATCCTGGGCGAGGGCGCGTGAGAAGCTGGCGATGAGGCCGCGATTCTTGGCAAGTTTCTCATTGGCCTCATCCTGCGGGTAGCCGCCGCTCAAAGCGACGATGCGCACGACGTGCGAATCCTTCATGAGTTCTTCATAGAGATTTTCCTTCGTCGGAATCGTGACTTTGAGCATGATCTTGTCGGCAGCGGGAAGCTTCGCCACGTTCGCCTTGATTTCTTCGAGCATGATGGCTTCCGCTTCTTCCTTCTTGGCGCAATGGATGTCGACTTCCGGCTCCAAGATGGGGACGAGTCCCTTGGCGATGATCTCTTTGCCGACGGCAAACTGCTGCTCGATGACAGCCTTGATGCCCTCTTTGTTCGCCTCCTTGATGACGGAGCGCATCTTCGTGCCAAAGATATGGCGCTCTACGGCGCGGTCGAGGAGGGCGGAGAGTCCGTCGATGGGCTTCATGAGCTGTACGCCGTCCTTCTCGGCGGCGAGTCCCTTGTCAACCTTCAAAATCGGCACGATGCCTTTTTTCTCCCACAGGTAGTCTGCCGTATAGAGGTCGTCGATCTTGCGATCCATCGTGTTTTCGAAGAGGATGGCCGCGAGAATCTGCTCTTTTGTGAACGAGGGGCTTTTGATGATGCGCGTGCGCATCTCATGAACGCGCGTGAACATCTCCTCGTCGTTGGAATAGGCGCTCTCATCGACGCCGTAAGCCTTCAGCGCCTTCGGTGTCGAACCGCCGCTCTGGTCGAGGGCGGCGATGAAACCCTTGCCGCTGGTCATGCGATTGAGCTGCTCTTGATTCATTTTGCATACCTCCTTAAATCGTTTCCAGTTCTATTATACCTCTACGCGTGCAGAAAGTAAACGAAATTGAAAATAAATATCAAAATATAAAAATCGTGCAGAAAGCAGCTTTCTGCACGATTTTGAAAGAACGTTTATTGAGGCGGCGCACAGTTTGTAAAGCGTCTGAGCTTACTTCAAGAGCGCCATGACCTCTGCGGCCTTGCCGTCGGAGCCGAGGACTTCCTTGATCTTGTGCTCGACGAGTTCGCGGATGTAGTCGCGTCCCGGCGCGATGTACTGGCGCGGATCGAAGTGCTCGGGATGCTGCTTGAAGTGCTCGCGGATGCCCGCCGTCATGGCGAGGCGCAGGTCGGAGTCGATGTTGATCTTGCAGACCGCCGACTTCGCCGCCTTCCTCAGCTGATCCTCGGGAATGCCTACGGCATCGGCGAGGTTGCCGCCGTTGTCGTTGATGATCTTGACGTACTTGGGAATGACGGACGAGGCGCCGTGCAGTACGATGGGGAAGCCCGGCAGGCGCTTTTCGATTTCCGCGAGGATGTCGAAGCGCAGTTCGGGCGGCACGAGCACGCCCTGGGCATTCTTCGTGCACTGCTCGGGCTTGAACTTGAAGGCGCCGTGGCTCGTGCCGATGGCGATCGCGAGGGAGTCGACACCCGTGCTCGAGACGAATTCCTCGACCTCTTCGGGACGCGTGTAGTGCGCATCTTCAGCGGCAACTTTCACATCGTCCTCGATGCCCGCGAGCTGTCCAAGCTCACCCTCAACGACGACGCCATGCGCATGGGCATACTCGACGACGCGCTTCGTAAGTTCGATGTTCTCCTTGAAGCTCAGGTGCGAGCCGTCGATCATGACGGAGGTGAAGCCGTCGTCGATACAGGACTTGCACGTCTCGAAATCCGGGCCGTGGTCGAGATGCAGGGCGATGGGCAGATCCTCGCATTCGAGCGCAGCCTGCACGAGGTGCTTGAGGTAGGCGGGCTTCGCATACTTTCGCGCACCGGCGGAAGCCTGCAGGATGATGGGAGACTTCACAGCCGCCGCCGCTTCGGTGATGCCCTGAACAATCTCCATGTTGTTGACGTTGAAAGCGCCGATGGCGTAGCCGCCCTCGTGGGCTTTCTTGAACATTTCTTTTGTTCCGATGAGTGGCATGATCTCAACCTCCTATGAATAGATGATACTCGTTTACCGCTCTATTATATCATAATTTAATGAAAGCGTCATGAATCTTTCGTGAAAAGAGAAAAATTACCGTAGATTTCGGGGAAAAAGACGGACATATCTGCAGGCAGAGGTGCATGTACAGTGATTTCTTCGCCACTCGACGGGTGACGAAGGCGCAGGCGATGGGCGTGCAGCGCTTGACGGGCGATGCGATCCGTTCTGCCGCCGTAGAGGTCATCGCCGAGGAGCGGATGAGCGAGGTGCGCTAGGTGGACGCGGATCTGATGCGTGCGTCCCGTCGCCAGGCGAAGCGCGAGAAGCGAAAGCCCGCCGCGCTCTGCAAGCGTTGCATAGTGCGTGACGGCGCATTTTCCCGCAGGGGAAACCATGCGCTCGATGATGCTGCCGGGGCGGCGCGCGATGGGCGCGGCGATTGTGCCGCAAGGCTCGGGCAGTTTGCCTTCGATGACGGCGAGGTAGATGCGCTCGATTGCATTATGTGCGGACAAGAGGTGCTGCACGTGCGCCTCCTTGGCGATGAGCACGAGTCCGCTCGTCTGGCGGTCGAGGCGGTGCACGGGATGAAAGGCGTGCTTTTCGCCGTGCGCTTCGTAGTGAAAGAGCACGGCGTTGGCGAGCGTATGACTGTACTCACCACCCGTCGGATGAACGAGCATGCCTGCAGGCTTGTTGATGATGAGAAGAGCCGCGTCCTCATAGAGAATGTCGAGCGGAATGTTTTCGGACGCGATGCGGCTCTCTTCCGCCAGATGCCAGCAAAGTTCATCACCGCTTTTGATGCGGGTTCGTGCGGCGTTGGCGGGGAGGCCGTTCAGCGAGAACGTGCCCGAACGCCGCAGTTTCTTCCAGAGCGTCGTGGAGAAGCCGCACTCCTTTTGCAGAAACTCCCGAAGCGCCATACAAGTCAGTCCTTCCGGCACGACAAGCCGCGTCTTTCCCATGCAATCACTTCCTTTTCCAGCAATATAGCACAGATCGGGCGATTTTGTCCATGCAGCGCGATGAAGCGGAGCGAACGAGAAAATCCCGCAGAGCGATGTGATCTGCGGGATTTTTTCGTTTGCGGAGATAAGGAATCTGTTTCAGAACTGATAGTTTGTCTTGAACCAGAAGGTTCTGCCCGGCTCATTGATATGGTCGTGGGCGGTGATGCCGAGGTTGCTGATGGCGGCCTCGTTGTAGCTGACGAACTCGGCGTAATTCTTGTTGAAAAGATTGTCGACGCCCAGGGAAAAAACGAGGTTGTCGCTTGCACGGTAGGCGCAGCTTGCAGAAATGATGCCGAAGCCGCCCGTCGGGCCGTGGTCGATGCCCGTCTCGCTGCCGTACCCCGCACGATAGCGGTTCTGCTTGTCGACTAGACGCCAGAGAAGGTTCGCTTCCCATTTGCCCTGACGATATTTCGTCGAGAGGCTTCCTTCGAGCGGTGCGATCTGCGGCAGCGGAGCATTGTTTGTCGTGTCGTTGCCATGTGTGAAGGAAAGCGTGCCCGTCACGGACCATTGCGGCGAGAAGCTGTGTGTATATTCCGCTTCCATGCCGTAGAGACGCGCGTCTACGTTGCCGTAAGCGCTCGACGGCAGACGCAGGATGAAGTCGTTGATATGCGAGTAGAAGAAGGAAAGGCTGCCGTGATCCTGTCCGCGTGCGTAGAGCCAGCCAAGGTCGAGCTGCGTATTGCGCTCACGGCTCGGACGAGAGGCGTCCGGCGAAGCGGTCTGTCCGTTCACACGATTGCTGTGCGCCTTCCACGTCTGGAAGGACTCCCAATAATCGGCGGGACGCTCTGCGTGGCCAAGCCCGGCGTAGAAGGTCAGGGGGAGGGAGGCGTAGTCGTACTCGTAACGGATGAAGCCGCTGTAAGCGTTGTCGGCGGTTTCGCCCGGTACGAGATCCATCGTCTTTCTGCCCATCATGTTGTAAGCCGAATAGTTGTGATAGTCGTTCGTCACGCGATCGTAGCGGATGCCACTGTGCAGATAGGTGCGCGGGCGCAGGCGGTAATCATGTTCGAAGAATACGCCGAAGGAGCGGATGCCCATATCATCGCGAAAGGATCCGATGGGGCGGTTCTTGAAGGCACTGGCAAAGGAATGTTCCTGATTTTGCAGCTCGAAGCCGAAAGCGCCCGTGCTGCGCGGCGTAAAGACAAGCTCCGCGATGGCGCGGACGCCGTACTGCGTGCGCTTGACGTCCGTGCCCATCTTTCCCGCAGGGCGCAGCGAATAGTTGTCCATGATGTGATCGATGACGGCGTGGTGGAACGTCACATCGAGGTTCGTGACGACGGGAGAGAGGTTGGCGCGTTGGTACTTGAATGTCCAACTATCGCGGTCGAACTGGCTGCCGTCCATCATGGCGTGGGCGAATTTTGCATGGCCACGGCTCATGTCGTAGGCAAGCTCAAGCAGGGTGTCCTTGTCCGGCGTGAGACCGACGATGCCCGACAAGCTATAGCGTCCGTAGCCCGAATGGATGCGCTTGCCGCTGCCGTCGGCGTAGTCGTCAGCGTAGTTGCGCGTCTGGATGAGGCGCACATAGCCACTCTTGTCGCCCGCTGTGACATCAAGAAGATCGTCGAAGCGGTGGCTGCTGCCAAACGTGAGGATCGCATTGCCCTGTATACCCGGCTCTTGAAAGCGCTTCGTTTCGCGTTCAAAGAGAACGGTGCCGGCGATGCTCGCGCCGTCGCGCACGCTTTGCGGCCCCTTGCGCACGATGATGCGGCTGAACGTTTCGGGAAAAGCGTAGGTAGTCGTCGGATCCATGCGCCCTGGGCAACCGCCGAACATGTTGCCGCCGTCCATGCGTACGTTCAGGCGCGTGCCGCCCATGCCGCGCAGCATGGGATCGCCGCTGATGCCTCCCTTGCGCACGAGGGAGAAGCCCGGCAGGTTCTTCAGGTAGCCGCCGCCGTCCGCCGCCGGCACGGGCTGGCGCGGGCGCTTGGGATCGGTGTCGAGTGTCAGCGGCTCGCGGCTGCGGTTGGCAGTGACGATGATTTCATCGAGGACGAAGGTCGTTTGCGTATCGCGCTTGTCCACGGCGCCTTCTTCCTGTGATTCGGGTGCAGGTGCGGCTGCCGCCTGCGCAAAGAAGCCCGAGAGAACGCCGAATGTCACGGCGCCTGCGAAGGAGAGCAGACGGCATGAATGCTTCCACGAGTTCATAAGAATCCTCCTTGAAAATGATAATAAATATATTCTGATGGAGTATAGCATAATTTTCCATGAGCGACAATGATTTTTTTCGCGTTGCGCATTTTGTATTTTTTTGTTTCTCGCTAGACGTGGACATGAAATTCTTGTATAATATAAGGCGGTCAAGCTCATTTCTTGAGATTTTGTAACGAATGACCATTCTCAAAGGACATTTTTGCTCGTGACATTTTTCTTGTCGACGGGCAATCTAGGAGGAAGTTATGGCTCTGATCGTAAAGAAGTTTGGCGGCAGCTCGGTTGCCACTACGGAAAAAATCAAAGCGGTGGCGCGGCGTGTCCTCGATGGCATGAAGCCCGAGGACAAGGTCGTCGTCGTCGTCTCCGCCATGGGAGACACGACCGATGATCTCATCGAGCTGGCGCGCGGCATAGACAAGAATCCGTACCATTATGCGCGTGAGATGGACATGCTGTTGACGACGGGCGAGCAAGTTTCCATCGCGCTCTTGGCGATGGCGTTCTGCTCGATGGGGCATAAGGCGATCTCCTTGACGGGCGCGATGGTCGGCATGGGCACGAACTCCGTGCATACGAAGGGGCGCATCGTAGGCATTGAGCCGAAGCGCGTCGAGGAAGCGCTCAATGAGGGAAATATCGTCGTCGTTGCAGGATTCCAGGGCGCTGACTCCTTCGGTGATCCCGTGACGCTCGGACGCGGCGGCTCAGATACCTCGGCTGTGGCTCTTGCGGGCGCTCTCGCTGCGGACAGCTGCGAGATCTTCACGGATGTGGACGGCATTTACTCTGCCGACCCGCGCCTCGTCCAAGGTGCACGCAAGATGCAGGAGATTACTTACGACGAGATGTTGGAGATGGCGCGTCTCGGCGCGGGCGTCATGCAGCCGCGCTCCGTGGAAATGGGCAAGCACTTCGGCATTCCCATCCATGTACGCTCGACGTTTACCGAGAAAACCGGCACGATGATCAGGGAGGCTTATACAATGGAAGAGAAGGATTTTGAAATCAGGGGGCTGGCACACGACGACAAGGTGGCAAAACTCGCCGTCATGGGTGTGCCGAACCAGCCGGGCGTCGCACATTCCCTCTTTTCTGCGCTCGCTGACGCCAATGTGAGCGTGGACATGATCGTGCAGAGCGTGCGGAACATCGAGCATAACGTGACGGACATGGTCTTCACCGTCGCCGTCGACGATCTCGAAACGGCGCGTGAGATCGTCGAGGACGTCAAGAAGAAGCTCAACGCCGTGTCGGTTCTCGTCGAGGAGAACGTCGCGAAGGTTTCCATCGTCGGCGTCGGCATGCTCGGCAACCCCGGCATCGCGGCGCGCATGTTCGGCGCCCTGCAGAAGGCAAACGTCAACATCGACATCATCAGCACGTCGGAAATCAGCATTTCCTGCCTGATCACGAAGGACAAGCTCAAGGAAGCGGCGAACGCGATCCACGACGAGTTCTTTCCGCGCGATTGAGCGGGAAAGATTCGATGAAGAAATAAGGGAGCGCCGATACATCCGGTGATTCCGCAAGAAACAAGGCAAGTAGGAGGCTTCATATAAAATGAGCACGAAGATGGCAGCATCGCATACGGAAAACAAGGTTCTGAACGACGTGATTTTCGCCGCGAGCGGCGCGGCGACGGCGGCGGCGAAGGAGCATGGGGCAGAGAAGATCACGAACGCCACGCTGGGTGCGATCTTTGGCGAGGATGAAAAGCTCGCCTGCATACCGACGGTCGAGAAGGTGCTGCGCGAGCTGCCGATTCCCGAAATCATCGCCTATGCGCCCGTCGCGGGTCTGCCTGCATATCTTGAGAGCGTGAAGGACATCGTCTTCGGCAATCATCGGCCGGAAGGCTATGTCGAGGCCGTCGCGACGGCAGGCGGCACGGGCGCCGTCCACCACGCGATCGAAAACTACTCGGAGATCGGCGAAGCCGTGCTCACTGCCGATTGGTTCTGGGGCCCTTACAACGCGCTCTGTCAGAACATCGGGCGGCGCTTGGAGACATTCCAGCTTTTCGACGAGGGGCTCGCCTTCAATGCCGCCGCTTTCACGGCGAAGGTGGAGGCGCTTCTCGAAAAACAGGATTCTCTCCTCATCATCCTCAATACGCCTGCGCACAATCCGACGGGCTATACGCTTTCCGATGAGGATTGGGATGCGGTTCTTGCGACCGTAAAGGCTCATGCGAAGAAGGGCAAGCGCATGAGCGTTCTCGTTGACATTGCCTACATCGAGTACAGCGGCACGAAGGATGAGACGCGCGGCTTCATGGAGAAGTTCGCGCATCTTCCCGAGAATGTATTCGTCATGTTCGCCTTCAGCATGTCCAAGGGGTATACGTTCTACGGACAGCGCACGGGAGCAATCGTCGGTCTTTCCGCAAGCCGCGCCGTCATTGAGGAATTTTCGGACGTCAACAAGTTTTCGAGCCGTGCGACATGGTCGAACATCAATCGCGGCGCGATGACGCTCCTGGCAACGATTCAGCAGGATGCGGCGCTTCTCGCCGCGTACGAGAAGGAGCGCGATGCGCTCTATCAGATCGTGCGCTCGCGCGGTGCGCTCTTCATGAAGGAGGCGCAGGACTGCGGACTCAAGGCTCTGCCGTACAAGGCGGGATTCTTCCTCGCCGTGCCTTCGGAAGATCCGCAGGCTGTGGCGGACAAGCTGCATGACGATCTCGTCTTCGCCGTTCCCTTGAAGCGCGGCGTGCGCATCGCCGTCTGCGGCGTCGCCACGAAGAAGATCGA
>ERZ773014.499-NODE-499-length-26791-cov-171.236535_pt1 | contig 26791 bp, 23 predicted proteins | sample MGYA00580841_ERZ773014 | MGnify/ENA primary metagenome ERZ773014 (study PRJEB29015, sample SAMEA2737989) | human oral metagenome | biome: human oral; feature: human-associated habitat; material: dental | place: China | collected 2067 ... | reverse complement strand
CGTATACTAACACATCAGTTACAGGATTTGTGCAAAGAATGGATGGTATAAGAGCCAACCATTCTGAACTATTTAAAGATCCGTTAACATACCTATGGTTTAGGGTTGTTTTATTTTAGGTGGCTGTACCTAAATCTCTCGCAGCTAGTGTGATGTGCGCAAAAATGCTATAATATATAGTCATGTCAAAGAGCATAAAAATTATCGGTGCGCGTCAAAATAACCTGAAAAATATTGATATCGAGATTCCTCGCGATCAATTTATCGTCGTGACTGGCTTAAGTGGTAGTGGCAAATCAAGTCTGGTATTTGATACGATTTATGCCGAAGGACAACGTCGCTACGTTGAGAGTTTAAGTAGCTATGCACGGCAGTTTTTAGGTATCATGGACAAGCCGGACGTCGATAGTATTGAAGGGTTAAGTCCAGCGATCAGTATTGATCAAAAATCAACATCACGTAATCCACGCTCAACAGTTGCAACGGTGACAGAAATTTATGATTATTTGCGATTACTATTTGCGCGCGTTGGCGTGCCGCACTGTCCGGTTTGCAATAAGCCGGTACAGCGGCGCACAACGCAGGCAATTATTGACGAAATCATGAAGTTGCCAGAGGGTAAGCGACTCATGATATTGGCGCCGATCGTTGCACAGAAAAAAGGCGAATTTCAGCATGTACCAGAGCAGTATATGCGTTCTGGTTTCGCACGGGCACGCGTGGACGGTGTGGTGTATGCGCTTGATGAATTTCCAGAGTTACAGAAAAGCTACAAACATGATATTGAAATTGTCATTGATCGAATCATTATGAAGCCGGATATGATTAGCCGCGTGTCGCAGGCGGTGGAGCAGTCGCTTGATTTGGCATCGGGTGTCGTGCAAATTATGAATGTTGATAGTAGCGAGCTGCTGGTATATAGTCAACGCTATGCGTGCGTTGATCATCCGAACGAAGAAATTCCTGAGCTTGAACCTCGTCTGTTCAGTTTTAATGCACCACAGGGCGCGTGTCCGACGTGCACAGGGCTTGGTACACGACTAGAAATTGATCCAGAACTAGTATTCAATAGTAATTTAACAATCGCTGAGGGTGCAATTCGTCCGTATAATCGTATTAATGTCGATAATTTTTATATGCGCAAAATTAAAGCGGTTGCCGATGCGTATGAATTTAGTTTGCAAGTGCCGGTCAAACAACTACCAGATGATGTCCGGCAGAAAATTTTATATGGGACGGGATCTCAGAAATATCGTATTGATTTGGTAGGTGGACGCTATTACGATGCGACGTACGAAGGTGTGATTCCGAATTTAGAACGTCGCCATCGTGAGACGGAAAGCGAGTTTATGCGCAAAGATATTGAGCGCTTTATGCGCGAGCGGAAATGTACGACATGTCAAGGTGCGCGTCTCAAACCGGTTGTGCTGGCGGTGACAGTAAACGGGCTGTCGATTATGGATATGTGTAATCTTGATGTAGCAAATGCGCTTGATTTATTTAGTAAGCTAAAATTCAGCGAGTCGGAAATGCATATTGTGCGGTTGATTCTGAAAGAGATTGCGGCGCGGCTTGGCTTTATGAATAACGTCGGTCTAAACTACTTAGAGCTGAGTCGAGCGGCAAATACGCTTAGCGGCGGCGAAGCGCAGCGGATTCGTTTGGCAACGCAGATCGGTTCTGGCCTGCAAGGAGTCCTCTATGTGCTTGATGAGCCTTCGATCGGGTTGCACCAGCGTGATAACGATCGGTTAATCGCGACATTGAAACATCTGCGTGATTTAGGCAATTCGGTGCTTGTTGTTGAGCATGATGAGGATACAATTGCGCAAGCAGACTATCTGGTAGATATTGGTCCGGGTGCGGGCGTGCACGGCGGCGAAGTTGTAGCAGCAGGTACGCCAGCTGAGGTCGCAAAAAATCCTGTAAGTATAACGGGGCGGTATTTAAGCGGCGTTGAGAAAATAGCTGTACCAAAAAAACGCCGCACTGTGCAAAAAGACCGTAAACTCGTTGTGCGCGGTGCGCGTGAAAATAATTTGAAACATATTGATGTTGAATTTCCGCTTGGCGTGATGACGCTCGTGACAGGCGTGAGTGGCAGCGGCAAATCAACGCTTGTGAATGATATTGTCGCAAACGAGCTAACAGCACGGTTGCATCGGGCGCAAGCAGTGCCAGGCGCGCACGAGCGAATTGATGGTATCAATCAATTAGACAAGGCGATTGTAATTGATCAATCGGCGATTGGGCGTACGCCGCGCTCAAACCCGGCGACATACACCGGCGTGTTTACACAGATCCGTGAGTTGTTTGCAAATACGCCTGAAGCAAATATTCGCGGTTACAAAGCGGGACGGTTTAGCTTTAATGTGAAAGGTGGGCGCTGCGAGCATTGCCAGGGTGACGGCATGATAAAAATTGAAATGCACTTTTTGCCGGATGTATACGTTCAGTGTCCGGAATGTCATGGTAAGCGGTATAACCGCGAAGCGCTTGAAATTAAGTATAAAGGTAAAACGATTAGCGATATTTTGAATATGACAGTTGAGCAGGCGTGTGATTTTTTCGCGAATGTGCCGGCGATTGCGCGCAAACTGCAAACAATCAACGAGGTAGGGCTTGGCTATGTTAAACTTGGGCAGCCGGCAACGACATTTTCGGGCGGCGAAGCGCAGCGAATCAAACTTGCGACTGAATTGAGCCGCCGTTCAACTGGTAAAACGCTTTACATTCTAGATGAGCCGACGACTGGGCTGCATACGGCAGACGTTAAAAAACTACTCGATATTCTACAAAAACTTGTCGACGGCGGTAATAGTATGATTATCATCGAGCATAATTTAGAGGTAATAAAATGCGCCGACTGGATTATTGATATGGGTCCGGAAGGCGGGCAAGGCGGCGGCATGGTGGTTGCATCAGGTACGCCGGAAGACGTTGCAAAATCGCCGGAATCGTTCACCGGCAAGTACTTGAAAAAGCTTTTATAATCTATAGGGGCTATTTGCAACAACAAGCAACTTAGCTATCTTTTTTTCGAAAACAACACTTTGAATTGGCGCTTGAGCTTAGTGCGCGTACTTTCTTGTTTGAGTGCGTGAATAATCATTGGCAAAACCGATAGGAATATAATAATGAGCGCTGCGACCTCAATATTTACACCCGCTTTGGTCAAAAACTCGCCGGCGTAATATCCGAGATAGACAAACAGCGACGACCACAAGAATCCGCCGATAACGTTGTATGTAATAAATGTGCGGTAATGCATATTGCTTGCGCCGGCAACAATTGGCGCAAACGTGCGAACAATCGGCACAAACCGTGCGAGCACGATCGTGATTGAGCCGTGCTTAGCATAGAATGTTTCGGTTTGGTCGAGATATTTTTTCTTAAAGAACCGCGAGTTTTCTTTTTGAAATAATTTACGGCCGACTTTATGCCCGAATTCAAATCCGACACTATCGCCGGCGACGGCTGCGGCAAAAATAAGTAATGCAAAAATATGAATATCAATTGGTTGTCCATTAAATCCAAGAATCTGCTGTTGCACCATGTACCCGGCGGTGAATAGTAAACTGTCGCCTGGAAAAATGAATCCAATGAGCAACCCTGACTCGGCAAAGACAACGAGCAGAATTGCGAGAATTCCAAAGCTAGTGATGGCGTGAATGAGTGTTTCCACTCAACTATTATAACAATTTTTTGTATTTTTTAGTAAGTCGTTTGGCTTAAAACTATCTCTCAAGTATAATGATTGTGGTAATACAATAAATAATAACTCCGGAAACATATCCGAAAAGGAGAAATATGGGAGACAAGATAACATTGAGAGTAGATCGCCGAGAAATTTTCGGCAAGAAAGTAAAGCAGCTGCGGAGACGAGGGTTGACACCGGGTGTTGTGTATGGTGCGAATATGGAGTCGATTGCAATTCAGGCTGACGCAGGGGAGGTGGCGCGTGTATATGCGGAAGCCGGCAAGCATACGCCGGTGCAGTTGTCGGGTACGAAACACCGTATTGCGATGATTAAAGCTGCGGAATTTCATCCTATTAAGCATGGTGTTATTCGCCACATTTCATTTCATGCGGTTCGTGCCAATGAGCCGGTGGTGGCGGAAGTGCCGATCCGCCTGGCTGGCGAGGGTGAGTCAGTGGCGGAGCGTAACGGATTGGTCGTTTTGCAAGCGATTGAGAAGATTGAGGTCAAAGCACTGCCGATGGAACTGCCAGAGTATCTAGAGGTGTCGATTATGGATCTCGCGAATGCTGGCGATCGCGTTACGATTGGCGATATACTGTTGCCATCAGGTGTAGAGATTGTCGATAATGACGATGGTCGCGAAGGTACGGCCGACGACAATGTTACCGTGAAAGATTTAGTCGTTGCCAGCGTGTATGAGCCGGCTGCACTTGAAACTGCAAACGAAGCGGCGGCAGGAGAATCGACTTCGGCTGACGCTGAGGATGTACCAGTTGAAGGCGAAAATCCAGGTGCGGAAGCAGAATAAAAGGTAGCATAAATGTTTTAATCGTCCCCCAGAATTGGGGGGGCGATTTTTATTCATCAATAAACCCGCCAGACTGTCGTTGCCATAATTGCGCGTATGTACCGTTCTTTTTCAGCAACTCGTTGTGCGTGCCGTCCTCAATAATGCGACCGCGTTTCATGACAATAATGCGGTCAAGTTTGGCGATAGTTGACAGGCGATGAGCGATAACTATAGATGTACGGTTTTTCATCAACGTTTCGAGCGATTTTTGAATTAATGCTTCGGATTCCGAGTCGAGCGCTGATGTCGCTTCGTCAAGGACTAAAATTGGCGCATCTTTCAAAATTGCGCGGGCGATAGCGATACGCTGGCGTTGTCCGCCCGATAATTTTACGCCGCGCTCGCCGACAAGCGTGTCAAATCCATCGTGTAATTTCGTGATGAAATCATATGCGCCAGCTTGCTTGGCGGCTTTCTTTGCAGCGGATTTTGTTGCGCCAGGTCGTCCGTACGCGATATTGTCCAGCACTGAGCGGTGAAAGAGCAGCGGTTCTTGGGGTACATACGCAATACTTGAGCGTAAGCTTGCCTGTGTGACGTCGGCGATATTTTGCGAGTCAATTAAAATCTCACCGCTATCAATGTCAGCAAAGCGTAGGAGTAGTTTTGTTAGCGTCGTCTTTCCTGAGCCAGATGTGCCAACTAGTCCAACTTTTTCGCCAGGTTTGATGGTCAGCGAGAAATTCTTAAACAGCGTGTCACCTTGTCCTTCATCATGCGTGAATGTCACATTATTCATGACGATTTCGCCGTGCGAAATGCGTAATTTTCTCGCACTTTTATCAATCAAGCTTGTCGGTGTTTGTAGAATTTCCGCCATGTCACGCGCGTCGCCAAGCACGCGGTTATAATTGCGCATAATACCGTTCATATTCCATAGCTCGCGCGTCATTGTACCGGTGTAGGTAATGATTAGGTAAATCGCTGCTACCGATACAGTGTTATGCTGTGCAGCGTAGACGGCGAACGCGATAGCGACAACTTTGATGGTCGTCGTAATTGATGAATAAATAGCGCTCATTTTCAGAAAACCGGACATCAAATTAAATGAAGCGCTGCGCCAGTTGTTTGCTGTTTTGGTAAATTCTTTACTTTCTCGCATCTCGACGCCTGATGATTTCACTGCCATAATATTAGAGATAGCATCAGCGATTTTGCCGCTCATAGTATTGTTGGCAGCCGCTTCTTTTTCGTTTAGCTTCATCATTGGTCGCGAACCAAAATAGACCACTATAATGAAAATAACCGCGAAAATCGCCAAAAAGATAGCGTATTGCCATAACAATGTTGAGAGAACAACGATTGATCCAATAATGGAAATCACGACTGGCAGAATCGACCAAATGATAGTATCCCAGAAGCGTTCAAACGCTCCGGTAAATTTATTTGTTTGGCTAACGAGCGAGCCGCCAAACTTGTTAGCGTGGAAAAATAACGTTTCGTTTGCTAATTTGTTGAATATTTTTACATACAAATCGCGCATCACAGAGACCTCGAATGTCCACACTAGATAAAGCACTAAGCGCCAACCGATAATCTCCGACCATAGTTGTGATAGTCCGTATAATATCACGAGCTGCCATAAGTTGCTGGTGTTGCTAAGTTGTCTATGCTGGATTATGTCGAGCAGCTGCGCAATAATCAGTGGGCCAACAAACATGCCAACAATAAACGTAGTTGCCGTGGCAATAACTGCTATATTTCGTCGCCATTTATATGACTGCGATGCACGCCAAAATAAGCGCAGAATAGATTGGCTGTTTTTTGATTTTTTACTCACGATAAATCTCCTTTTTGTAGTGTTTTGCAACTTAAATTCTTGTGTATTGTCGAGCGAATAAGTGAAGAGAAAATAGAGGAACTCTCTTACGAGTTCATAATAAGTAGATTATATAGCAAGATAGAGTCATGAGTCAAACTGCAAGGCTGTTTATTGCTCGTCATGGTCAAAATGAAGATAACACAAACGGAGTTTTGAATGGTTATCGCGAGCTTTTGAGACCGTGCAGATTTATCATTAATGTAAATGATTTACCAGAACCAATCGTTGTACCAGAAATTATTAAGTGCGATTTTGGCGTAATGATAGAACGACTTGATGGTTGCATAGAAGAGATGTGCTCGCCAGACACTATTAAAACTGATACGATTATATATTTTCTTAATCCCGATGATGTAGAAACATTTGATGGTGCATATCGTAAGGTCGGAACAATTTAATCGTTGGGCTTGTTTAATAAAATTTATTCTGCAGTTGGTGATATTGTGATATGACTAGTTAAAATAAGATACTTGTATTTTTAGTGTAAACGATTTACAATAAGAGTATGACAACCATCATACGCCGCGAAAGTAAATATGCTAATTTAGTGCGGGATTGTATAAAGCAATTAGGTCACGCGACTCATGCTGATATTATGCAGTACTACACCGATCGCTATATACAGGTGAGCGCAACGACAATTCACCGAATCACGCAGCGATTAGTTGAGGACGGCGAAATAGTGCTTGCACCAAAGACAAAGGATGGTGATAAACGGTTCGACGCAAATATGAAACCACACGATCATTTTTGCTGCACTCGGTGCGATTGTTTGATTGACATTACGTGTCCTGCGCCATGTCGCAAGATTCTGCAAGCCCAATTGTGTAATTGCGTGCTAGACGGTTCTTTGACGGTTTATGGTGAGTGTCAAGAATGTAGCTGTTGTAGAAAGGAGGAACATGCCGATGAATAAAGCATGCAAGTGTATAAAAACCACATGCCAAGATTGCGCTAGCAATTGTAATTGTAATTGTAATTGTAATTGTAATTGTAATTGTAATTGTTCTGCTGAATAGACAGTTGGCAGAATGGTATAATAAAAGAGCGACAAGGAGGGAATATGGCATTATACAATATAACGAATCGTCAGGAGTTTGAGGAGAAAGTGCTGCAAAGTGCCAATCCGGTATTAGTGGATTTTTGGGCGACCTGGTGTCCGCCGTGCCGTGCGATGGCGCCAATTTTACAGCAAATTGCCGACGAAACTAATTTTGATGTTATCAAAATTGACACGGAGGCGAGCGGTGATAATAGTGAATTGGCAAGAGAACATCGCGTGCAAGGTATTCCGAATATGAAGGTCTTTGCGGGGGGCAAGGAGATTCAAGAACTGATTGGCATGAGACCGAAGCAGGTCTTGATTGATGCGCTCGAAAAAGCCGTGAAGAAGTAGGTGAACGGCTGAGTAACTTTATGTCGAGCCCGTTGCTTCTTCAGCAAATTGCCGACGATGATATGAACGCGGCGTTTCGCGCCAAAGGGTGGACGCCAGTATATACTGCGTCACCCTATTCACGTATTGTGCTAGTTGGGCAAGCGCCGGGGCGAATCGCACAGCAAACGCATAAGCCGTGGAATGATGCAAGCGGGCGATTGTTGCGCCAGTGGCTGGGTGTAAGTGATGAGCAGTTTTACAATCCTGATTTGTTTGCGCTCATGCCAATGGATTTTTATTATCCTGGCAAAGGTGTGCACGGCGATTTGCCGCCGCGAAACAATTTTGCCGCAATGTGGCATCCGCGGTTGCTGGAGCGTATGTCGTATGTGCGTTTAATAATTTTAGTTGGCGCATATGCACAGAAATATTATTTAACGGGACACGCTAAAAAGAATGTAACTGCAACGGTAGCGCAATTTGATGCGTATTTACCGAATTATTTTCCGCTTGTGCACCCGTCGCCGCTCAATATTGGTTGGCGTAAACGTAACCCATGGTTTGAAGCGGAGGTGATTCCGATTTTGCAGAATGTAGTAAAGGAGGCGCTGGCATGACGACGTACGATACTAAGCGAATATATGAAGATGCGAAGCCAGGCGATGGTTACCGTGTTTTGGTTGATCGATTGTGGCCGCGCGGCATAAGCAAAGATAAGGCGGCGCTTGGCGAATGGTGCAGAGAGATTGCGCCAAGCAATGAACTGCGGCAATGGTTTGCGCACGATCCTGCTAAGTATGATGAGTTTAAGGTAAAATATTTACAAGAGTTGGCGAATAATCCTGAAGCGGCAGCAGCTCTTGCGCGTTGGCGTTCTTATACGCGAGTTACACTGCTCTATAGCGCAAAAGATACAGCACATAATCAAGCAGTAGTGTTGTTAGAATACTTACACTTGCATGAATCAGACAATCTAAGGGTTATTCCATAGTAGTATGCTATTGTCGTGAACCAAAACGCGCTATTCGCGATATAATAAACATATGAATGCGGCGCTTAAGGAAAAATTGAAAACGCTCCCGCGCACTCCAGGCGTGTACTTTCATAAGTCTAAAGACGATGAGATTATTTATATTGGCAAGGCGGCTATTCTGAAAAATCGCGTGCGGCAATATTTTCAAAGTAAGGCTGATATGGACGTAAAAACGCGCGCATTGGTAGCGGAAATCAATGATACCGATTGGATCGAAACTGAAAGTGAAATGGATGCGCTATTTTTGGAAAGCGAAATGGTGAAGCGTTATATGCCGCGCTATAATATTTTGTTGCGCGATGATAAATCGCAAACATTCGTCCGTATTGATATGAAGAGCGAATGGCCGACGGTAACGTTTACGCGGAATCCGGCAGACGATGGTGCGACATATATTGGTCCGTTCTATAGTGGCTTTGCAGTGAAAAAAGCGCTGCGGTATTTACGTAAAATTTTTCCATATTATATTAAGCCGCCGAAACGTGAACGTATGAATCTAGAGGAACAAATTGGATTGGCGCCAAGTGCTGATATGACGAGTCAAGAATATAAAAAATCACTGCGCAAATTGATTAGATATATTGAAGGCGGGCGCATGAAAATCGCCAAAGAAATTGAGTGCGACATGAAGCGGGCGGCGCGCAGCCAAGAGTTTGAAACAGCGGCGCAGCTGCGCAATAAGTTGTCGTACATGCACGAACTGCAGCGGCGGATTATGTTCGGCGACCGCGAGTTTTTGGATATATCAAAAGACCAAGCATTGGCGCAATTAGCTCAATTGCTCGGATTGCAATCACCGCCAGCGCGCATTGAGGGCTATGATATTTCGCATATGAGCGGCACGAATGTAGTGGCGAGCATGGTAGTATTCACAAACGGTGTGAGCGACCGTGCGCAGTATCGTAAATTTAAAATGCACGTGCAGCGTAACGACGATACGGCAAATATGCGCGAAACGATTCGCCGCCGTTTTAGTGCAAAAAATGTAAAAGCATGGGGTATGCCAGATTTACTGCTCATTGATGGCGGTAAAGGACAGTTGAACGCGGTACTATGTGAATTAGAAGTTCTCGGCGTGAATGTGCCGGCGATTGGAGTGGCGAAGCGCGATGAAGAAATTGTGATTGCAAAAGGTCGTTCGCCGATTGACGAGTCGTATATCGAGAAAATGGTAGCGAAGCCGACCCCTGGTGCGGTGGTGATTGATTCAAGCGGATACTATTTTGTGAATTTACATGTCGGGCGGCAGAATGCCGGTTCGCATTCAAAGAATTTGCGCGGTGGTGATGCGCCTAGTCCATACGAAGACACGATAAAACTATTTCAGCGTATTCGCGACGAGGCGCATCGATTTGCTGTTAGCTATCACACGACGCTGAAGCGGGCGAATGCGACTAAGAGTGTTCTTAGTACGATTACCGGCGTTGGTTCGGCGACGCAGAAAAAACTTGTGCGTGCATTTGGCAGCGTGCGCGGTGTGCAGACGGCAAGCGAAGAGCAGCTGCGAACGGTTGTGAATCCCGTGTTGGCGGCACGTATTCGGGCAACGTTTATGGACAACGGCTCGAAACTCTAGCGAAATATATCGTAATGCGCTATACTAAGATGAAATGAAAAGGCAGTTCTTGACGTTTATATTGCGCTGGATCTTGAATTCGTTTGGTCTGTGGGTTGCTGTGCGTATTTTCGGGACGGGATATAGCGAAGTGCAAATTAGCGCTGGAGCGCCGGCATTTTTGATAGCTGGGCTTATTTTTTCGGTCGTGAACGCTGTACTGAAGCCGATTGTTATTATTTTGTCGCTGCCAGCGATATTGATCACGCTTGGATTCTTTACTATCATTGTCAATGGCCTGATGGTATGGGTTTCTCTGAAATTGGCACCTGGATTGCAAATGACATTTTGGAATTCGGTATTGACGGGCTTAGTATTGAGTTTGGTAAACTATATAGTAAGCAGTTTGCTTGAATTGGAGTATACTCAAGCGCGGGAGGAGGATTAGGCGATGAATATAACGATGATATTACAGATTGCAACAATTGTATCAGCCGTGCTGATGGTGATTGCAATTCTGCTGCAGCAACGCGGCGCAAGCCTTGGTGCTGGATTTGGCGGCTCTGGCGAGTTATATACCACGCGGCGCGGGCTTGATAAGAGTTTGTTTGAAGTGACGATTTTTTTGGCAGTGATATTTGTATTATCAATTATTGCGTCGCTCGTACTGCCAAGTTTATCATAATGGGGCTGGTGTGTGAGCGATTTGGGCGACCTACAACCAAAACCGCAGCGTTCCGCACTGAACCGTAAAGATATTACGCGTCGATTGAAGCGTGCTGGCGGCGTAACGCAGCGTCATGCGCGGCGTTTTATTCTGCGGCGCATCAATAGTGTTCGGTTGGTGACTGGTGAAATTATTACGTGGCTGGCAGTTGTTGGCATTTTGGTTGCAACGCTTGGATTGCAGCAAACATGGGGTAACGTGTCGGCGTATATGCAGGGCGGGTATCGTTCGGGTGGCGTATACGCCGAAGGTATTGTTGGTTCGCTTGATACACTTAACCCGTTATTAGCATCAAATGAGGCGGAGGCGTCGGCGGCGCGGCTGATGTTTTCAAGCTTATATCATTATGATGCAACTGGCGCACTCCATGCCGATGTTGCGTCGTCCATGACGATACGCGATTCAAAAATCTACACTGTCACACTGCGCGACGCAACGTGGCAAGACGGACATGCGCTTACAGCGGACGATGTTGTGTATACTATTGGGCTTATTAAAAATCCGCAAACGCGCTCGCCGCTACGCGTTAATTGGACAGACGCGGTTGTGAAAAAAATCAATCAGCATACTGTTGAATTTACGCTGCCGACTGTTTATGCAGCGTTTCCGCATGCGCTTACATTCCCGATTGTGCCGAAGCATCTTTTGCAAAATGTCGAACCGTCGGTGCTCCGTGAGTCGTCGTTTAGCCAAAATCCGATTGGAAGCGGTCCGTTCAAGTTTCGCCGCCTGCAGACAGCAGGGTTGTCGAATGCTTCAAAGGTGTTGCAGCTTGTGCCGCATACAGAATATTACAACACTACGCCTCGTGTTTCGCGTTTTGAATTACGCGCCTACACCGATGACGCAGCGTTTACGAAAGCTATCAAGAACAGTGAAGTGACCGGTGCGGTAAGCGCGCCGGCGGCGCTTGCGCATAGTAAGCGTCCGTCGCAGTACCGCGTCATATCGGAGCCGCTTAATAAGGGCGTGTATTTACTGTTTAATACAAGAAATCCGGTGCTGCAGGACAAAACAGTGCGCCAAGCTTTGCAGCTCGCGACAGATACGGCGGCAATTCGCCAAGCAGTCGGCGGCGGCGTGCAAACGCTAGATGGTCCGATTCTACATTCAATGTTCTCAAGCGGAGAGGTGCCGCGTGCGTCAAAGCCAAACACTGAAAAGTCCGCTCAGCTGCTTGATAGCGCTGGATGGAAGATAAAGAATGGCTCGCGACATAAGGGCGACCAAGAACTAAAGCTGACTATCACAACGACGAATAGTAGCCAGTATAGCAAGATCATTGATACGGTGAAACGGCAATGGAATGCGGTTGGTGTGTCGGTTGATGCTAATCAAGTCGATACAAATTCGGCAGTTTCAAATTTTGTGCAAGGTGTGCTGCAACCGCGCGATTTTGACGTGCTGCTGTATGAACTTGCGCTTGGCGCCGATCCGGACGTGTATGCGTACTGGCACTCGTCGCAAGCTTCAGCGACAGGCTATAATTTTTCGAATTACTCAAATCAATTGAGCGACGCGGCGCTTGCAAGCGCGCGAACTCGGTTGGAGTCAAATTTGCGCATGGCGAAATATGCGCAGTTTGTACGGCAATGGCTGAGCGATGTGCCGGCAATTGCGCTATACCAAGCGTCGTCGGAATATCTTGTCAACACGAATGCGTACATCGTTAAGCCGAAAGGGTCGCTGCCTGAGTTATCGGATCGCTATGCTCGTGTGAGCGAGTGGTCGGTTTCGCCGGCAACTGTTTACAAAACACCGTGAGCTACAGTATAATGATGAGGTATTTTGCTATCGCATGGTACAATTTGCAATATGCAGACGTGGCGGAATTGGTAGACGCGCTAGCTTGAGGGGCTAGTGAGCATTGCGCTCGTGGAAGTTCAAGTCTTCTCGCTCGCACCAAATCTGAATAATTTAAATTGCTACTGTAAATAGGTAGCTTTTTATTTTGGTATAAAATAAAAATTCAACCAATATAACTTGATTGAATTATCCGACTAAATATGGTGGGCGCTGAGGGTCTCGAACCCCCGACCTCTTCGGTGTAAACGAAGCGCTCTAGCCAACTGAGCTAAGCGCCCTCACTATTTAATAGCCTTTATACTACAAGAATGATTATATAGATTTAATAGAGAAAATGCAATAGCTATATTTTGTATATAACCATTCAACTGATATAATCGCACTAAGGAGACTAATAAAAAATAGTAATTTTATGGAAAATTCACAGAAAATTCGTAATATTGCGATAATTGCCCATGTGGATCATGGTAAAACCACTATGGTTGATGGGCTTTTAAAGCAAAGTAAAACTTTTCGCGATAACCAAGCTGAAATGAGTCAGGATCTTATTATGGATTCGGGTGATCAGGAACATGAAAGAGGTATTACTATCACTGCAAAGCAGACCTCGATTTTTTATGGTGATTATAAAATAAATATTATTGATACGCCTGGTCATGCTGATTTTAGCGGTGAGGTTGAGCGAACACTCAATATGGCTGATGGAGTACTTTTGATTGTCGATGCGCAAGAAGGTCCTATGCCGCAGACGAAATTTGTGTTATCAAAGTCTCTTGAACTTGGTTTAAAGCCTGTTGTAATTATAAATAAAATTGATAAGCCATCTCGCCGTATTAATGAGGTTTTGGATGAGGTGTCGGATTTATTTTTGGAGCTTGCAATTAGCGATGATCAACTACAATATTCAGTTTATTATGCGATTGGGCGTGATGGTAAGGCATGGGAAAAAATGCCTGACAACCCAAGCGAACATGCCGATTTAACTCCTATATTTAATGCGATTATTGAAGATATTCCTGCGCCTAAAGTTGAGCAAGGTTCTTTTCAAATGCTGGTAACTAGTTTGCAGTACGATTCTTTCCTGGGTAAATATGCTATTGGTCGTGTTGCTCGTGGAAATGCAAAGCCTGGTATGCAAATTGTACTCATGAAGCGTGGGGATCAGACGATTAACGGGCGCATTGATAAAATATTTGGTTATAGAGGATTAAACCGTGAAGAGCTACAAGAAGCTGTCGCTGGGGATATCGTCGCCTTAACAGGTATAGCTGAGGCACATATTGGTGATACTGTAGCAGATAAGCAATCTCCTGAGGCTTTACCTACTATAGATATTGAGTCTCCAACCCTAAGTATGTACTTAGGTCCAAATACTAGTCCTATGAAAGGGAGGGAAGGTGAGTTTACAACCAGTCGGCAAATAGGCGATCGTTTAAGTCGTGAAATTGAAACCAATGTTAGCTTAAGGGTTGAAGAAAACGGTATAGGATTTACTGTATCTGGTCGTGGTGAGTTGCATCTTTCTGTATTAATAGAAACAATGCGACGCGAAGGTTATGAATTTGAAGTTGGTCGACCGCGCGTAGTTACAGCAATGATTGATGGTATTGAACAAGAGCCAGTAGAAGAGCTTTTGATTGAAACTGGTTCTGAATTTATTGGTGCGATTAGCCAGGAGCTTGGTGCCAGGCGGGCGGAAATGCGTGGCCAGGAGACAACTTCTAGTGGATCTGTGAGGCTTACCTACATTTTGCCAACTCGAGCCCTAATTGGTTTGCGAAACGTGTTACTAACTGCTACAAAAGGTACGGTAATTATGAATAGCTTACCACATGGATATCAGCCTTTATCTGGTAAATTACCTAGAACGAGGAACGGAGTGTTAATTGCTTTTGAAGCTGGAATAACAACCCCTTATGCTTTGCAGGCTGCTGAGGCGCGCGGTGAATTGTTAGTCGGTGCGGGAACTGAAGTATATGCTGGAATGATAGTTGGTATATATAATCGCCAAGATGATCTAGAAATTAATGTCTGCAGGGCTAAGCAGTTGACAAACATGAGAAGTAAATCTAGTGATGGATCTGTACAACTCACACCATTTACAGACTTCAGTTTAGAGCAATGTTTAGATTTTATTGAAGATGATGAATTACTTGAAGTTACTCCAAAAAATTTACGATTAAGGAAAAGATATTTAGATTCAAACGAGCGAAAACGTCATGCGAAAAATGCCATCTAAATTACAAAATAATTATTACTTAATGCGCCACGCCTTAAGTATTCCAAATGAACGCGGTATAATCATATCTTGGCCAGAAAATGGTAAAAGCTTAGTTAATGGTTTATGCAAAGAAGGTATCAGCCAGGCACAAATGGCTGCCAAAAATTGTGGGCTTGGTTCTGAAACTATAATTTATTCATCAGATTTTTCTAGCGCAATGCAAACTGCGCAGATAATTGCTGATGCAATAGGTGCTGCTAACCCAATAGCATCTACGGAACTTGGGGAGCGTAATTTTGGAGAATTAGAGTTTGAATCTGATAAAAAATATGCAAACGTATGGCATGTAGATTCTACAGGCAGGGAATATGGACATGGAGTAGAGAATCTCGTTAACGTTGCTAATAGAGCTATCCGTTTAATTGAGGGTATTGAAAATCTTCATCGTAATAAGACTATATTATTGGTTTCGCACGGCGATAATCTTCAAGCTATACAGGCGGCATATCAAAAGATGCATCCTGCCTTAGACTGTACAAAGATTCCTTTTATGGCTAATGCTGAGATTCGTTATCTTGGCCATGACTAGAATTGTAATCTAATATCTCTTTTGGTAAAAATCCTTTTTCATGTTTAAAACCAGCTTGCCATTTATAGTTCTCTCCGTAACCTAAGTCTTTAGTTATTGCTGATGTAGAATTCCTAAGGTGTAAGGGTATTTGGCTGTTTGGGAATTTTTTAACTAGAGATTGAGCATTATGCATTAGATTTGTAACTTCGCGTGATTTATTGCTTCTAGCTAAGGCGGTAGCGCAATGGAATAGATTATAACTAGCCTCGGGCAAACCAACTCTCTCGACCGCTTGAAATGTTGCAACCGCTAGACTAAGTGCGCCGTTGCCAACAAGACCAATATCTTCAGATGCAAAGATAATCATTCGCCTTGCAATAAACTTTGGATCCTCCCCAGCATTAATCATGCGAGCCAGGTAGTAAAGGGTTGCTTCTACGTCTGATCCTCGCATTGATTTTATAAACGCACTTATTGTATCGTAATGATAGTTTCCATTTTTATCATAGGTTGGCGAGATTTTTTGTAGCGCGGTGTTAATGGTATCTGGGGTAATCTTTCCTTTGTTAATTCCAAGTACCAACTCTAAATTACCCAGAGCAACTCGTGCATCTCCACTTGAAATGTGAGCTAAATACTCTATTGATTCATTTGTAACTAACTTAGATTTAGCTAGTTTTTCTATTGCTTTAGTTAATATTTGCTGTATATCTTTATCTTCTAATGGTTTAAGGGTCATTACTTTTACTCTACTGAGTAATGGGGTAATAATTTCAAAACTTGGATTTTCGGTAGTAGCCCCTATTAATGTAATTAATCCAGATTCAATGTGTGGCAAAAAAGCATCTTGCTGAACTTTACTAAATCTATGAATTTCATCTACAAAAAGTACTGTTCTGAGCTGCAGGTTCCAATTTTGTCTTGCTATTTCTATAATATTATTTATTTCTTTTTTACCACTAGTTACTGCGCTTAATTCCATGAAATTAGCTTCAGTTTCTTTTGCAATAATTCTAGCTAGAGTTGTCTTGCCAGATCCTGGTGGCCCCCATAAAATTAAACTGACGGGCTCTTTTTGCTTGATTATTTTATATAAAATTTTACCCTCGGATAATAGATGTCTCTGCCCAATAACATCTTTTATTTTTTGGGGTCTCATAATTTCAGCTAAAGGTTTTTTATTCATTACTTAGTTAAACTACATTAATTTATAAACTAAAAAACCGTCCACAAGGACGACGATTTAGTTGTTCTAACTTGGTGCGCAAGGCGGGAATCGAACCCGCACGGATTATTCATCCAAGGGATTTTAAGTCCCTCGCGTCTACCAATTCCGCCACTCGCGCATAGTTCATAATTTAAACTCGTGCATATTGCACGTATATACATTTTAATACTGATGAGCTAAAAAGTAAACTAGTTAGCCTAAATATTAATAATTTTCCAGCCATGAACATACTCAATCTTTGTGTTGCCAAGTTGCCTGACTAAATTACTCTCATTTGGATAAGTGTGTCCGTGTAATAGTATTTTTGGCTTTCTTTTCAAAACGTAATCCCGCAACCAATCCCAGCCTTGATGAGCTAGCTCTTCTTCGTCATTAACACCTCGTGGCGGGCAATGGGTTATGAATATGTCAACGTAAGGGAAGCTGGCTGTTAAGTTCACAGCCTCTTCTTGAGTAAACATTATAGCGTAGGGTGATGATTTATAGCGCACACATCCGCCAAATCCCCCAAAGGAAAAGCCATTATATCGCCATATTTTACAATGCATATCCCACATGCCAATTTCTGGCATGTAAGTGCCACTACAATGATTACCATATACACCTATCTTTGGAATACTATTAATCAATGATAGCTGTAGTAGTTCTTCTCTTGCAAAATCACCTAAAGAAATTAGTAAGTTAATATTTTCATTCTTGACTGTTTCGACTAAGTCTATTGTTGGATTTCTATCGGCTATAACTAATGCTTTCATAAATAGTGGAGGCACCTACCGGATTTGAACCGGTGTACGCGGTTTTGCAGACCGCTGCGTAACCACTCCGCCAAGGCGCCACGCATCATATCATAATTATATCACATATAAATAGTATTGAGATATATTATAATAAGCATGGCACTTGTAGTTTTTTGGTATTTAATGTAAAATTGTTCTAGATGTGGCTCTTTAGCTCAGTTGGTAGAGCAGAGGCCTGAAGAGCCTTGTGTCCCCAGTTCAAGTCTGGGAGGAGCCACCATCATTGATAAAAATCCTGATTTTATATCAGGTTTTTTTAAGTCTATACTTATAGGACTAGTGCTATTAATATTCAATGTAAGATAAACCAATTATTTAGAAATTATTTTATAGATTAATGCAAGCATCAATAGATTTTTATTGAATTGAATCTAGTAAACAATTAAGGCATTGTGTTACAAAAACTAAGATGCAAAGTGAGCCTTATAAAAAACAAAAAAGACGCTCGTGCGTCTATTATAAAAATATAAAATGTGATGGTGCGGGGTGATATGGAATGTTTACACGAAGTAGAGGCTGAAATCAGTAGATGGAGGGATATTCTAGCAGTTGAGTATGCTCAATTCTTGAGGGGAGAATTGATACTGTATCCAATAGTAGACTTACACTAGACACTGACTTATTCGGTCAACAATTTACACAGGGCTATATACCTATTAAATAGATTGATTGTCATCTCTCGGTCGTTTAAATAAGCGTAGGTTTTAATAAGATTACCAAAACCGCCATGTCCTCCATTAAAGTATAGATAATCTAAAGTCTCTTGCTTGTAATTAGGGTTTTCAAGTGTGTACGCAAGACCCAGATGAGCATGTTTTCCACCTGAAAAATAATAATCCGAATGAGGATAGCTAATGCTCTCCAGGTACTCTATAAATAAGTTAATATTTCCAAACAACTCGTATGTCTTATCGATAAGTACTTCCCAAGACTTAGCATCCTTGAGAGATATTTCATTCTTGTAGTTTCTGAGCCTCTTGTATGCACCTCGTATTTTCTGTTTAGTCTTTGCGTCTTTTAGCTCATCCCGAAATCTCTGTTCATTACTAGAGGAGTATTTCCTTGTGGGTATTGAATCACGTTTTTGCTCTAGCTTAATATTAGGTTTGATATTGAACTTTTTACACAGTTCTAAAAAATCTTGTACTTCTTCTTCATAATAAGTGTCAGAGAGGTAATGTGTCAGCCCCTGGCCCTGCATAGATGCAATCTGCTCATTGGCTTTATTGAGTACCTCGACTTTCTCTTCGTCAGAGTATAGCTCCGATTTAGAGATTTCGAGATATACAACAAATTTTTGCTCGTAATATTCAGCGTAGGGCTTTCCCTCATAATCGTAATCCATTTGGAATTCATCAAAACCCTCCTCGACAGACTCAATAGACAAACCCTCACGCACCCTAGATAGTAGAATTGGGGTATATAAAGAATTCGAGACACTGTACCTGCCTTTTTTCTTTACATAACTGTCCTTATATCGAATTGCTATGTCTCTATCAAATTTTGCTACGGTCTCAATAAAGCGGTATGGGCCGCGAGAGGTTCCACTCCCATCTGATATTTCATATGCCCTAAGTACAAGATTCCATACTTCATCGAGAGCAGAGTTCAACTCACCATCCCTCAGCCACTGCTTCTCAAGTAGTACTCCCAAAGCACTGACAAGGTCATAGTGAACAATTGGGTCTTTTCTCCAGCCATGCCGCAGAGTGCCGTCTACGATAGCCTTAATGAATAGTTCGGATGCTCTTTGTGGGTTGACTACCTTATACATCCGACTAAGGTCTAGGTATCGGTCTACCTTGGATTGAAAATCGTCTGTCCAAGTATCTAGGTCGGTCTCGAACGATGCGATTTCAGATTCGCTTACAATGCTGTTAAATAAGGACGGAAAATGTGTATTAAGATTGAGGTAAAAACTGTATTTATTTATATGAAGCTCTTCAACAAGTCTTTTTGTAAGTAGTTTCTTTGTTGAATTATCTACGGTGCTGTGACCATAAATATAAGCCCAAAGCACAGTAATTGGAAATAGCAGAGCTTTGGAGTTGTAGCGAGTATCGTTTTTCAACTCACAATATTTTGCATATTGACGATATATATACTCAAAACTAGCGTCACCCTTAATCATAGAAATATATGCCACATAGAGAGTTGCATATACTACACGTTCACTGTATAGGTTGAGTCCATGTATGCTTTTTGCCTGTGCAATCTCTTGCTCTAGAGAATAGTCGCCAATAACGTATGCGATTAACGCAAATTCGGTTTCATAACCATGTGTTCGCCAATTGATGTCTCTTTCGTGTATTATCTTATCTCTTCGATTATTTAAATACTCACGTTCATGTTCAGTAATATTCAGCGAAAAATATTTCTTGAAAAACAAAACATGGTAATTGTTCTCGCTCAATTCAAAATTGTAGGAGGCGACGAATTTCTTGACATGTTCATGGATCTCCGTATGTTCAATGAATAGCTTCAGATTAGACACTCTTGTTAGTATGCTGAGAAGCTCCAAAAGCACTGGCTGTGGTAACTTATCAATAACGCTAACCAGTTGAGATGGTTGACTATCAACAAGAACATATAGATAGGATTTTATATCCTCGTCAACTCCACGCTTTGACTCAAATCCGTCCTCGTTATCGTTCACCATAGGTAAGATTTTTTCATTGAGTATCTTTTCGGCACTATCTCCAAGGATGTTCATGAGGTAAAAAATCCAAGATTTATATGTATCGTGAGACGGGCCAGCAATATGCTGTTGTTGCTTGTCTAGCAACTCAAAAAAATTATTCTTTTTATAGAGTGTTTGCACTTCTCGTATATTGTTTATGATTTCATTTGCAATATCTTTTCGACCAGCTTGCCAGAAGTCCACAACAAGATTCATTAAACGTGAAAGCCCCTCCTGCCATCCGTCAACCAATACTTGCTCGGCTCGATAATGAGTCAGACTATCGGTATCTTGCTTCCACTCCTGGAATTTATATTTTAGTAATTTGGTATCGACAAAAACTTTACTTCTAATGTCCAGATTGTCATCTTCAAATAGTACGTTAAAGACGGCGTCCTGCTGGCCTACGAGAGTCTTTATAAAGTCAGATGAATTGAGATAGTAAGGGCTATCTACACCCCAGCCAGAATGGTTCCCTAGATAAACGTCTAGAAGGCTCAAGTCAAGACAACCGATCAGATTATTCTCTTCGATATACTTCTTGCGTAAGCCCTTTATAAAGAATGTCTGGAATAGCTCAAGATTAGATAAAATCGATAGTTTTCTTAGAATATTCGGATTTGCCGTATATTGTTTTTGGAGCAAGGTAATAAAGAAGTACTCCTGGTAGCGTCGATGCTTATAGACATAGTATGCTTCTTGAGGATTTGTAGAGGAGGTGTCAAAAAATAGACTGGCTATATAGTTAATAATAGAATTGATTGCATTGTAATCAATCTTTGGGTAAGCCGTACCGACCATTTCCTGTAAATCGTGTATCGGAAGTAAAAATTGAAACTTTTCGTGAAACTTATAGGATATAGCTTCGTTTAATAGAAGAATAGCCTCGTCTTTCGGATTTGGCAGATTTAACCCTGGCAGATCCTTGTAGTGATTCGGGTCATGCAAAACACGTTTCACCTTTAACTCATATAAGTCCAGTACCGTACTATCGCTATTAAGCTGCTCAATTGAATCCCAAAGTAGCAGTAATCCTAGTACGTCAGTTATAGAGGATATTAGCTTTGGATTTGATAATTTTAGTGAGTCATAGGCCAATTGTTTATCGGCGTTACCTTTCGCCTTAAAATAGCTATCAATATCCTTTATAACTAATTGTCCGACTTTGAATTCAATGCAATTCTTGAAATAGTTTTTGAGCTGAATTTTATTAAAATTTCCGCTTCTACAAGTTACGATAATTTTATGAGTGTTTTTCTTTTTTGACAATTCGAGCATCTGAAGCAATACAAGGTCAGCCCTGTCTTCGCTAATCTCGTCCAATCCATCAAGCAAATAGATAATTTTTAGTTCGGCACCTTGTATATTGTAAGCGCTTTGTCGAGTCCGTATTATATTTTCCAGGCTGTCTGTTGCACAAAGTTTAAGATTTATAACTTGAGGCACTGCACCAGTTGAGATTATCTTATCTACCATTTTCGTCTGACTCGCTTCGCCCATTCCCGAATACGAAGAGAAGAGCTGATGAACTAAGGTACTTTTACCAGAAGCTGGGTCTCCTGATATGAGTACTAGTTTTTCCGAAAGTTTTAAAATGGTATTTTCCAGATTTTGAACACGCTTATTTTTCGAGTCCAAAAAATGCAACTTTAAAAATTGTTTTGATTGCACTAGTGTTAGTTTAGTATGGTCTGCACTATCTTCTATAAACTTAAACTCAGAGCCGTATCCAAAGTAGAAAAATGATAAATCTAGATTCCGAGGCTTTGTTAAGGCTACTTTAAAATTGCTGCGAGTATACCATTGTATTTTGACGCCATATTTTGCAGCTTCATCAGCAATTTCCTTGCCGCTCTTTGACCTGTTTGGTTGAGCGTTAAGATTAATGAATATACATATCTCATCAAGCGAGCTTCCGTATTTTTGCAAAGCCGTAATGACAGATTTCTTTATTTGCGAGTAGCCAACGCTATTATCAAAATACTTTGACTGAAATCCATATGTCTTTGTGCCAACTTTGACAGGTTCTGTTTCAAGGCCAGCTTGGTTGAAATCACCTGACACACCTTCTGATAATCTGTGCTTACGGCAGAATAAATGTAAGCAAAGCTCTTCAAAAGAGTCTTGTTTGCTTGCTCCAGTTACTCCAAATTTATTCCAGTCAATCGCAGGCATAGTCCTAGTATACCACCCTTTACGCTAGATATTTGACAGCTATTTAGATTGAGTTCTGAATAATGCTCCGAGAGATACCAAAAGGTTCTTAGGTGTGACTAAATGCGGCATAGTCATAATTGTTCTAGGTTTTACCACATTTAAGCAATGCGATTTTTTCGCACGATAGAGTTCTGGAAAGGACATCGTGTGAAACATTTTGAGCTTTATCGCTTGAATGTGGATAAAAGGCCTAGAACACCTGCACGGTGTTCTTTTTATTTTCTGGACACAGAAAGGAATAACACAGTGGCAGTAACCTTGATAATCGTCCTCGTTATCATACTAGGTCTTGGCTTTTGGGTGTCCGAGAGAAGTAAAGACAAGGCCAATGCTGAAGCAGTCCAGAAGGCACGGGATGGATTTATGTCGCTCGTGAATGAGCTTGAGATTGATGGTATTTCTGATGAATTAGTGCAGTGGCTTGAAGCAAGAGTGCGAATGCAGACAGGCAAAAGCCTTTCAGTATTAACGGACGAATTGAAAGATATGCTAAACGAGGAGGATGGTAAGAAGCAGATTATCGTGCAACTTATGTTATTGCAGTAGTACTCTACCTAGAGGAATATCAAAATACCGAGGAGCGTGTGCAGTGGTATAAGTGTGTAGAAAATTTCCGACAAATGAACAAAGCCCAGCAAAAACACGAGATTGAGCGACTTAAAAAAGTTGCTAGAGATGGTTCTTCGGACGACAGTGAAAAACTGAACTCGCTAGAGCTGATTTACATCGGTAGTGATAGCAAGACAACTGATGTAATGGTGGGAGGTGTAAAGTTATTTACGCTGAAAGAAAAGTAATGCAGATAAAGAAAACAAAGAAGCCATCGAATATTCTTTTTGATGATGATTTTGCCTCAGGGTTTGAAGATAGCAGATTTGAAAAGTTCAAGCCAATTGTAAAGATATTGGTTACAGCCATCGTTATCGTAGGCATTTCTTGTACCTACTTCCTCTTCTCTCATCGTAGTGGTGATACCAAAAATCTCAACGACACTTATACGTCTAACCCATCGCAAACAAGTGCTGATAATAAAGCCGCTCAAGATGGCCCAGAAGCCATCGAAACCACACCAGGGCAATCGCCGCCGCACAGGCAATCTATCATGTCGAACACCTACACACTAACCGGATTTGGCATCGCCGGCAATAAGATTGTGGAGCATTTTTGTTGAGATGTGCGCTCAATATTCTGATTAATTACTATTCGTATTACAAAAGTTGTGCGGATAAATTAACAAAATAGGTGAGATGCACAAAATGACTATTATTTGAGAATCCAGTTATTTAATAATTAACTCTGTGGTTGGTTTTTGTCTATGTAAGAAACTATGCTATCAATCTCAGATTCAAGATTAGCCCAATTTCTATGGCAATTAATTTGGCGGCGAGTTTTCCTTGGATTATTATCCTTAAAAGGAGCCTGGCTGCCAGTATACAGAACAAATAGTTTTTCATAATTATCAGGAATATTTAGACTACATGATCCATAAGCAAGATGTATAATATAGTTTTTTGAATTGAAAGTTATTTTTATGCTTAAGTTTTTGTCGTCTACTAATACCATAGGGTGGGCAGAATGGGTAGTATTCATGTGTCTGAAACTTCTCTCTTATCATGCTTGCAAGACCATTCATCAGTTGAGCGTCAGCTTCAGCAAGTCGATCCTTAATTGGCTTCCAAGCTGGTTGTATGGTGTGATGGTAATTACTGTCATCAAGTGTTTGGATTTTTTTATTGTATCTATCAACTTCGTTAACCGGTATGTAAAGAAGGTCTGCGAATATAGAACGGCCTATAAGTATTTTGTATAGAACATCTATTGCGTTAAGTCTCTCTACTATATATTTTTCTTCATTGGTTGGACTAAGATAATCATCTATATTATCCTTAATGTTGCCTGTAGTGAACGCATCACCTATAAAAGCCTTAAAGTTCAGTATCGTTGAATACTCCGAATCAAATTCCATATCCAAGTAGCCGGCTCTATCAAGCACCGCCACTAACTCTTCGACAGCATTTAGTATATGTTTCTGTTCGTGATCATTAAGGGTTTGAAGCTGAATACAAATATCTGGCCAGTCTTCTATTTGACCTTCATACTCCCCTTTATCTTTCACTATGAGTTCATCATGCGAATTTATAAATATATTTGAAGTATAGAATATTGAATCAATAGCCTCCCAATTAATGTAGCGTATTTCACGATTAAATAGGTTGTTGCCTACTTCGGTCAAGGCCTTGTATAGTATGCGATTATGGTATTGATCGTAGTTTTTGGAATGTTTTTCATATAGATGGTTTATAAACAGATGCATCGTTGACTCATAGAGGTACCGATAATCCCCGAGCTCGTTTTGCAATTTAGAAAGAATATTCTCGCCATCAATGCCAAGCTTTTGCCGTAAGAGGGAAATATTATAAGGCATTAGCTGCGATATTAGGCTCATAGAAGCAATCGCTTGTCTCTTGTCTACCTTAGACAAATTCTGGATTTCCTCACTGATAATATTGACCATTTCAGATGGATGTAGGTGATTTAGGAGAATTATATCTCTAAACAATGTATGTTCCGCACAAAACGGTTCTTGTTTTATTTTTTGTTGAACACGATTTATTGTCGGCTCGTTTGAGATGAATATAGCGTGCACGCCAGTGTCATTGAATAGATTCTTAAGTAATAAAGCAATACTTTCCGGCTTAAAGCCCATATCTTCAAGCTTATCTAGCTCATCAATAACAATAATGATCGAGTTGCTTTTTGAATATGTTGTAAATATATCCCTTAGCTTCATTTCAATGACAGCATCAGAGATATCAATATTTTGCTGCCAATTGTACGATATGATTCCGAGATTATTCAGGCTACCTTTGCTGGACAACTCGCGTATTAGGCTAGTGCTATTAGCCAAGGGTTTTAGTTTGCGTACTGATTGTATATAGCCAATTGAGCGGAACCATCTCATAGGTAAATCAAGCTTGCTATATCGTCTAGTAAGCAATTCACTTTCCATGCTTCTAGCTATGGTTCTTAGCAAAAGTTTCCTGTATGAGAGTTCTTCTTGCTTATTCTTGTCATTAGGATCAGATGATTGAATAATTAAGGGTATATATAATACTATCTTATTATCCCAAAATAACCATCGCCATGAATGCTTAGTTTTCTTGCTTTTACGAGACTTATTATTCTCGAATCCATCAAGTATACTATTAACTAGGGTTGTTTTTCCTGATCCTCTATCACCGGCGAGTAAAATTGACCCTCCCTTTGGGTTTAACAGGAAGTTATTCAGTCTTTTTAATTCAGCCTCTCTTTTGATAAGTTTCTCGCTGTTGTTGCTCATATAGTAATAGTATAAAGCTATAATTGATAATTTAAAAAATTAATGCACCATGGCTTTGCTAAACTAGGATTTTTCCTTTAAATAAAAGATCTCAATCCTATAAGTGGATTTATTAAAAAATCGAGCCAAAAGCTCGACATTCAAAAGTGGTGCGGGTTAGGAGACTCTAACTCCTGGCCTCTTCCATGGCAAGGAAGCGCTCTAACAACTGAGCTAAACCCGCATAAATAACTTAAATTACTTACGTAGTATAGCAAATCCATTTTAAATAAGTCAATAGCTTGAATATACAGTAGAAACCCATATCATTGACACAATCTATAAAACGTATATAATATAGAAAGTTGAAATAGACTATTAATGTGCATATATCGTATGCACTAAGATCGGATCTAGGTACTTTAAGAAGGTGTCTTTATGGAATCTCAAATAAATAATGAAGCCTCTAAAATAATCGATGATTATAAGATTGATAAATACGCATCTGCCATTCAATCTCGAATTGCGGTTACGATTTTTATCACTATGTGTGTTATGGCTTATATTGAAATTGTCAATGCTGTGCTATATTTGGAGGGTTTCGGATTTATTTATAATGCTATTCTCGTTGTGCTGTTGATTGTTGGAATTGTTTTACTAATTTATAGTAAGTTTTTCAGTCAAGATATTAAGAGGGACGAGAATAAGGTCTGGCTAGACTTTTTTGATAAATATTCAGACATTCCTCCTGGTAAATAGTCTACAATCAACATTCCCCACAATATAATTGTGGGGATAATTAATTTACCTGGGAATATAGTTGAAATGGTACGATTTTACGCCCACGCTAGAACTTATTTTAGCACAAAGTCGTAAATCTGAG
>ERZ773014.494-NODE-494-length-26907-cov-7.137792_pt1 | contig 26907 bp, 35 predicted proteins | sample MGYA00580841_ERZ773014 | MGnify/ENA primary metagenome ERZ773014 (study PRJEB29015, sample SAMEA2737989) | human oral metagenome | biome: human oral; feature: human-associated habitat; material: dental | place: China | collected 2067 ... | reverse complement strand
TCGAGGCGCGGACTGCTGCTCTCCAAGGCGAGTCCGTCGCCATCGCCCGCTATGGAGATGAGCCGATGGGCGGCACGTCGGAGCTGACGGCTACGGAGGCAGCGGCAGAGAGACGAATGAAGACGACGGCAGACATCGCGGAGATGGAGCAGCGCAAGCAGGACATGGAGCGGACGCTGCGGGCGGTGGATCGTGCGTTGTCTTGTCTCTCGGATGATGATGAGCGGCTTGTGCGCGGGCGGTATATCGACGGTTATGCTTGGTGGCAGGTGGCGCGGGATGCGGGGTATACGGAGAAGTATGCAAGCGAGCGCGGAAACAGGGTGCTGAGGGACGTGGCAGACATGGTATTTGGGATGGCGGTACGTCCCCTGCAAATGCGGCTGTTTGTGGGTGATGTCTGTGGATAACTAGAATGGCAGATTTTCAGGATTCTGGCAGGATTTTATCAGGAAAACAACAGGACAAATGGGCGTTTTAGCGTGGTATACTAGTAGCATCGAAGTTTACACACGGGCACAGGGGCAAGCTGAGGCGATTCCCCGGAGGACACTGCTGCGGCGGTGTCCTTTTCATTTTTAGTTTTTACATTTTAGGAGGTTTTATCATGCAGGAAAAAGCAAATACGTTGATGTTTACAAAACTGGAAGAACTTCACCGTCAAGTAAGTATGTGATGGTGCTGGGAGACGACGTTGTAAAAAAGAACAGCCCATTACGGGCTGTTCTCCATTTCTTTTTTGACCGCATCCATGATGTATGCGGTCATGGATTTGCCGGTCTTTTCGGCAGCGGTTTGGATTTCGGTTTTTACCTCGGGTGGAATCATCAAGGAGATTCTTGCGTATTTCTCCTTGTTGTATTTCTGGTTATATTTGATTTTTTGTTCATACCATGCCATTATGACACCTCCTTTTGTGTAAGGAAAGCCCCGACAGTCCGCACTTGTCGGGGCAGAGATTACTTGGATTTGGTGATGGTGGAGATGAATTCTCGCCGTACTTCCGTGCATCTTGCATCTCGCTCCTCTTTGGGGAGGTGCCAGAATGCATGTGCTTTGTCTTCGTATTCCCTGACGATGGGAGTCCTATTGGATTTCCCAAATTTATTGAGGCACTGGACTACGATGAGGACTCCGTCCTCGTCGTAAAAGTCTGCCACCCTGCCACCAAGTTCGCAGACGCAGGCAAACATTTCGGCACCAAACATCAACTCCAAAACGTCGCCATTGTCCAGTAGGATCGTCGGTTTTGCGGAGATGAGGCTGCGAGCTTTGTCCGCGGTGATTTCTTTAGTCATTTCATTTGCTCCTTTCAAACTTGAGGGTTGCGTTACCTGTGCAATGGAAGCCAAGGCTTTCCATTGCTTTCTTGAGGCCTGCAACTCCTCTGGTGACCATGAAGCAAGGGACAAGTCCGTTGCTTATAGCTTCCGGGAAGTGGGCTTCCCGGTCGCATGGAATCTCGCCATTCAGGTATTTCTCATGGATGGTGCAGAGTTCGTACCTGAGTTCTGGAATCTGGTTGAGGGCGTCGCATATTGCTGCAGCTTCCTTGTTCACGTTCTCGTCTGTTACCAGACGAGATTCAATCGGCTGCGGCGGAGTATCCCAATCGGCGTCGGAGTATTCTCCGACAACCGAGATTTCCATTCCGTCTGCGCCCCAAGTGATGGAGTGCGTGATCTCGATTTTCATGACTTTGGCAACTTTCCCCGATTTTCCGATGCTCTCAATTTTGTCGAGGTTGGAAAGCCAACGCCTGTTTCCGTCATACTTCCCAAGTTTCTCAATCTCGGCGCGAATCCTTTTGAATTCCATTTTTCCTTTCATCTCCTCTGTTGGAAAGATATTTTATTTCTTGACTTTATTATACAATACGCATTGCGTAATGTAAATAGCAAGTTTGAATATTTTACTAGATATTTTGTCTTGTTTGTAAGAGGGTGTGGTGATATGCGGCGCCTGTAAGAAAATTTTTGCATAGAGTTTGTGTGATGCGGTAACGCCGCTGAAGTTTACAAGACGGCAGGGAGGCGCAGCGCAGATGTTGTTGTCGTTGTAACGGCATGATGGTTTTATTTTTGTAACATTTTATAAATATGCCTTTATTGTTTTTGCAAATGCTTGGTATTTTCGAGCAGCTGCCTTTTGTATTGGCATGGGGAAACAACGACATAAGTCTCTGAATCCGCATAAGTACTAGGTTCTTCCAGTATTCCGAGGGCGTGCGGTGCGCTTGCGAAGCCCAAAGATTGCTTAGGTATAAAATTTTTTAATAGCTAAGTAGTCATTTTGTCTACCAGGATACGGAAATGTACATTAAATGCCTGTTTTAGCAAGCGCACTGGAATGTTTAGCGAGGAAAGGTGGGATGTGGTTTTGAAGGTAGCAGAGGACGCGAAGAAAATCACAGTCTCACAATCGAACCTTGCACGGGCAATCGGTGTTACCTCTGGGCGCGTTTCTCAACTCATTCAAGAAGGTATTGTTGTGCGAGACGACAGGGATGCTCGTGGCGGAGTGTACCTTGTTCAGAGTATACGGAATTATGACGCGCTGAAAATCGGGCGCATTTATGGCGATGATGGCGATCTTGATTATATCTCCGAAAAGGCAAAGCATGAGCGCGTCAAGCGCGAGATCGCCGAACTTCGCCTTGCGAAGATGGAGCGGCGTGCCTATGACGCAAAGACCGTGGAGCTTGTGCTGACGGAGATGCTGTCGAACCTTCGCACGCAGCTTCTCGGGTTGCCGTCCAAGCTTGCGCCGCAGCTTGAAGGAAAGACGCGCGATCAGATTTATGAGGTCATGACGCGGGAGTTGGAGGAGCGGCTGTCCGAGCTGTCCGAATACACGCCGGAACTGTTTACGGAAGAGGAGGTTGAGTCGGACGATGAAGGCGGCGATTGATTTATGGCGGTACGTTTCCCGTAGGGGCTTGAAACCTTTGCCAAAAACGAGCGTATCTGAATGGGCAGACGAATACCGTGTGATCTCTCAAGGTAATGCAGAGCCGGGAAGATGGCGCACATCACGCGCCGAATATCAGCGGGAAATCATGGACGCATTCACACAGCCAGGCATTCATCGCATTGTCGTCAAGAGTTCCAGTCAGGTAGGGAAATCCGATATCATGAACAATGTGATCGGGCGTTTCGCTCATCTTGACCCGGCGGCGATCATGATGATCCAGCCGACCATCGAGATGGCGCAGGACTATTCCAAGACGCGCATCGCGCCGATGCTGCGCGATACGAAAGTACTGAACAATCTCTTTTTCACGGTCAAAGGGAAGGAAGACGTTGGCACGGCGAAGACAAGGGACGGCAATAATACGATTCTGTCGAAGATTTTCCCCGGCGGGCGGCTCATCATGTGCGGCTCGAATTCTCCAGCGGGGCTTGCTTCTCGTCCTGTGCGTGTCCTGCTTGCCGATGAAGTTGACCGATTCGCGACGACAGCGGGCACGGAGGGCGATCCCGTTGACCTTGCGTCAAAGCGCATGACGACGTTCTGGAATCATGTATCTGGACTGTTCTCGACGCCGACGACCGAGGGGGCAAGCCGCATCGAAACGGAGTACCTCGCGGGCACGCAGGAGGAGTGGCGGCACGGCTGTCCGAACTGCGGCGAGTACCACGTGATCCGCCATACGGATATGGAGTGCGACCACGAGGAGAGCCGCGACAAGGACGGTAACGTGACCTATGTCATGAAGCGTGTCCTCTGGCGATGCCCCGACTGCGGCTTCAAGTTCACGGAGCGCGAGATGAAGGACGCGCCGCAGAAGTACGAGGTGCAGAATCCTATCGCTATGGAAAACGGCACGCGCTCCTTCTTCGTCAACGCCTTCTCTTCGCCGTGGCTCACATGGAACGGCATCATGAAGGAATGGTATGAGGCGAAGGGTGATCCGCTCCGAGAGCAGGTCGTCGTCAACACGCGATTTGGCGAAACGTACCGCATGATTGGCGCATACGACGATGAAATGCAGTTCCTGCGGCGGCGCGAAAAGTACGATGCCGAGCTGCCGCATGGCGTGCTCCTTCTGACCGCTGCCGTCGACGTGCAGGGGAATCGACTGGAATATGAAATCTGTGGTTGGGGCTTCGGTGAAGAGTGCTGGGGTATACAGAAGGGCGTGATTCCGGGCGATCCTGACCGTCAGAGAGTATGGCAGCTTCTTGACGGCATTCTCGACCGCGCGTATTCCTTTGCTGGTGGCAACAGTCTCAAGGTTGCGCGGACGTTCATCGACACGGGCGGCTTGTCGACGCAGAATGTTTATCTCTACTGCCACAAGAATCTTCACAAACAGCGCATCGGCATCAAGGGTCGTGGCGGCTCGGGATTGCCGTTGATCTATCGCTACAGCAAGCCGTCGAAGGAATACGGCATACCGCTCGTCCTATTGGGCGTCAACGACGGCAAGCAGCAGGTCATGACGCGGCTCGGTTTGGAGCAGAAAGGTCAGCAGTATTTCCATTTCCCCGTAGACGACAGCCATTTGGGGCAGCGCGGCTATGACCAGATGTATTTCAGGGGCATCATTGCCGAACAGCGAAAAGTCACGCGCAAGGGCGGCATGATTCAAGTCGTGTGGGAGCCGATCATCAGGGATATACGGAACGAACCGCTCGACCTTCGCGTTTACAATCTGGCGTGCCTGAAATCCCTCCTGCCGCATATCAACTGGGTACAGTTGGCGGACATGCTGGGCGTGCACGTACCGGAAGAAGCGCGAAAGAAGCCGAAAGCGAAGACGGCACAAAAGAACCAAAAAGCGCGGCAGAAGTCGCGCCGCATGAACCTATATTGACAGACGGCGAGAGCCGTCTTTTTTGATGGACGAAAGGAGCGGGGCGCATGGCAAGAAGCGCGGCGGTCATCGTCGAGCGGCTGGAACTTTACTACGAAGCCGAGCGGAAAGTGCTCAGAGGGCAGTCCTATACGCTCGGCAATCGCCAGTTGACGAGGGCGAACCTCTCCGAGATACGAAAGGCGATCAAAGACTTGGAGAATGAATTGGAGCAGCTTGAAGGACGTTCGCGCGGCTTTTCGCGGCGCGTCGTGTTCTTTGACTAGGAGGGCGGCATGAGGAGACGAAAGAATCGGCTTGCCAAGGCGCGGATGCCTACGGCAAAGGAAGAGACGAGAATCAAGAACAGCGGCTACTCGGAAGGTGGCGCATCGCACAAGAGCAGCATACTGAAAGCATATCACCCGATTCGCTCCTCTGCGAAAGCGGATATCGACGCGAACCTCTACACGCTCAGAAATCGCTCGGCGGATCAGGCGACCAACACGCCCATTGGCGCGGCGGCGATTCAGACAAGCTCGCTGCACACCATCGGCGCGGGACTCAAGGTCTTTCCACGTATCCACTATCTGGACTTGGGGCTGACGCACGAGGAAGCGCGTGCGTGGAACCGCAAGACGCGCCGCGAGTTCGATCTTTGGGCGTCGTCGAAGCACTGCGACCTCTACCGTCGCAACAACTTCTACGACTTGCAGGACTTGGCGTATGTCGCGTATCTCGTTGACGGCGATGCCTTCGCACTCTTTCGCCGCAAGTCGCCGACGAAGTTCATGCCATACAGCCTGCGTCTGCAGATACTTGAAGGCAACCGCATATCGAATCCGATAGGCGGCGGTCTGCCGGGTGCGTTCGGTATCTTCTCCGTCGAGATGAAAGAGCCAACGACGGGAAACCGCATCGTCAGCGGTGTGGAGATCGACGCGGATGGTGCGATTGAAGCCTACTGGGTATCGAACAAAGTGCCGGGCGATCTCGTCGATGTCGGGCGACTCGACGAATGGGTGCGCGTCAAGGCATTCGGCGATTTCACGGGAATGCCGAACATCGTGCAGATTTGTCACGACGTGCGTGCGGAGCAGTATCGTGGCGTGCCGTATCTCGCGCCCGTCATCGAGACGCTCAAGCAGGTCAGTCGTTACACGACAGCAGAGCTTACGGCGGCGATTGTCAAGAGCTTCTTCGCGCTTTTCTTCACCAATTCGCCTGCGGGTGCGCTCGGCTTGGACGGCATCGCGCCGCCTGCCGTCGGCTGTGAACGGCAGCAGAGCGAAGAGGAGAGCGACCCAAACGCCCCTGTCGTTGACGTGTCGGAGTACGGCCTTGGCCCCGGCACGCTGAACGCGCTTCCTGCAGGCGTTGACGTCAAAGCCGTGGACGCTGGCCGCAGCATGAGCACGTTCGATCCGTTCGTAACGCAGCTCATCAAGCATATCGGCGCGGCAATCAACATTCCGTATGAAGTGCTGATGAAGAACTTCACGAGTTCTTACAGTGCGTCTCGTGCGGCGATGCTGCAGGCGTGGGAAGAGTTCGAGTTGCGCCGGACGTGGTTCGCACGTGACTTTTGCCAGCCCGTATATGAAGCATGGCTCGCCGAGGCAATCGCGATCGGACGCATCGAGGCCCCGGGATTCTTCGACGATCCTGCCATTCGCGCGGCGTGGGTCAATGCCGATTGGTACGGTCCCACAATGTCGATTCTTGACCCTGTGAAAGACATCACAGGAAGCGCCCTGCGCGTGCAGTACGGGCTTTCGACGCGCGAGAGGGAAGCCGCGGAAATGACGGGCACGGACTTCGAGGAGAATCTTGACCAGCTCGCATGGGAAATGCAGCTGATCGAAGCCAAGGGATTGACGCTCGGCAATCCCGAAGTGCTTGCAGGAAATATCCTCGGCGGCACGCGCTCGGAAGAAGAGAAGGGAGGTGAGGACGATGCCGAAGAAGTTTTGGACGTTCAAAAATAGCGCAGACGAAGAAGCCGAGCTGCTTCTTTACGGCGAAATCTCGGACGCTTCTTGGTACGGCGACGAGGTGACGCCGAAACAGTTCGCGGAAGACTTGTCAGCTTGCGAAGGAAAAGCGCTGACCGTGCGTGTCAACAGTCCGGGCGGCGACGTGTTCGCGGCGCAGGCAATCTATAACCAACTCAAAGCCTACGCGGGGAAAGTCACTGTGCGGATTGACGGGATATGCGCGAGTGCGGCGACCATCATCGCCTGTGCGGGCGATACCGTCGTCATGCCGCAGAACACCATCTACATGATCCACAATCCGAAGTCCGCCATGCTCGGCTACTTCGACGCCGTGCAGCTCTCCAAGGTGTCGGATCGCCTGTCGGCGGTCAAGCAGACCATCGTCAACGTCTACATGGAGCGCGTGCAGCATATGCTCTCTGAGGTACAGGTCAAGCACAAGATGGATAACGAGGAATGGATCACGGCGGACAAGGCGAAAGAATATGGCTTCGTCGATGAGATCGGCGAGGAAATCCCCATCGAGAACCGTTGGAAGGACGACATTCTGATCGTCAATTCCGTCGCCTGCAAGCTGGACAGGTTCAAGAATGTGACAGAATTGCGGGCGGTTTTGCCCGAACAGAAGGAAAAAAGGAGTGAATTTCTCATGACGATTACGGAGAAATGGGACGCGATCAAGAACATCGTTCTGGGCGGCGACGCAGGTGCAGCAGTGCAGAACGTGGCACAGACGACGCCTGCCGTGAGCGAGGAGACGACGACGCAAAGCAACGCGGAAGACGTCCGTGCGGCAGCCGCTCTTGAGGAGCGTGCACGCATGGCGGCGCTTGACGCGATGAAGAACGGAAACCCTGCCGCAGACAGCATCATCGAAGCGGCGAAGAAAAACGGGGCAAGCGCCGAGAGCGTCAAGCCCTATGTCGACGCGGTGCAGAACGTACCTGAAAAGGACGCCAAGGAGCAAGACAAAGAAAAGATGCTCGCGGCGATCCAGGCAATCATGCAGGATGCGAAGGATTCCGGCGCAGGAAGCGTCCTGCCGTCGCCGCAGGCGGGCGCGAAGAACGAGATGGACGAGAAGGCGGCAAGCATCAGCGACATTGCAAATTGCGCCAATCGCATGAGAGGAGTGAACTGACATGGCATATCATGAAATTATCAAGGACGCGACGAGTTATGACGAGCTGCTCGGCGGCTCGGAAATCCCCGTGCTGACGAAGAACGTCGCCTTGAAGCAGGGGAAGGCTTACCGACGCGGCATGCTGCTCACGGCGAAGACAGACAGCGGCACGGGGAAAATCACGGCGGAGGCGACCGCCAAGGGTGCGGCAGCGGATTACATCCTCTGCACCGACGCAGACGCGACGAGCGCCGAGGTGATCGGCACCGTCTACATTTCCGGACGGTTCAACCGCGAAAAGATCATCGTCGCCGCAGGGGACTCGGCGAGCGCACACGAGGAAGAGCTGCGTACGAAGAGCATCTTTCTCACGTCTTTGAAGTAAGGAGGAACGGAAAATGCCAATGATTGATTATAACGACACCATATCCCTCATGGCGGCGATGGAGCGCATCAAGCCGCCCGCGAGCTTCCTGCTCGACGCCTTTTTCCCGAATGTGCCGCCGACGGTTACGACGTCGGTCATCATGACGGAGTATCGAAAGGGCGGGCGTCGTCTTGCGCCGTTCATTGTCAAGGGCGCGAAGGGCGTCAACATGAAGCGTGAAACGTCGTGGATCGAGCGCTACGAGCCGCCGATGGTCGGCCCTCGCCGTACGATCTCGCCCGAGGACATCGCGCAGCGCAGCTTCGGCGAAACGGTGTACAGCACCATGACGGGCGCACAGCGGGCGGCGCAGCTCCAAGCGCGTGACCTCGTTGATTTGCAGGACATGATCATCAACCGCAAGAACAAGATGGCAGCGGACATCCTCACGACGGGGGCGTGCGAGATCAAGGGCTTTGCCGACGACGGCGAGACGCAGGTCTTGGACGTTTTGAAGTTCGACGGCTGGACGCAGAAGATCACGCCGAGTGTGACGTGGGACAATCCTGCCGCGACGATCTATCAGGATATCAAGAACGCGTCCCTCATGATTCAGGAGAACACGGGGCTGATTCCGACGCTCATGCTCTGCGGCAAGAACATCGAAGACTACCTCATCAAGAACGTCGAGCTTCGCGAATGGCTCGCCATGCCGAATCGTGAAAATCTTGCGATGCTCTCCCTTGCGCCGCGCTTCACCAGTCCGCAGATTCGCCGCATCGGTCTCTTGCAGTCGCTGAACCTCGAAGTTTACAGCTACGCGGAGACCTACACGGACGACGACGGCACGGTGAAGCCATTCCTTGGCGACAACGACGTGATCATTGCGATCCCGGGGCGCGGCAGACAGCTTCACGGTGCGGTCACGCTCTTAAATGACAGCGGCATTGGCTACAACACCTATATCGGTCAATATGTGCCGTACTACAACGGCAACAAGGACACGCAGGAAATGTCGCTCACGATGTACAGCCGCTTCCTGCTTGCGCCGACGTGGGCAGACGACTGGGCTTTGATCAAGGCGAAGGGGTGACTATCATGAAAATCCTTGTAAAGAAATTCTGCCTCGCCCATGAAGGGCAGATTTATAAGGCGGGCGACGTGGTGGAAATCGCGGACGAGACTTTGGCGAAGCGTCTTCTCGCACGGGCGCATGGCGATATGGAAGTCTATCGCGGACAGGAAGTGCTTGACGCGGACGATGGTGAAGCGACGCAGGATGAAGCGGTGCAGAACGCGACGGATGAAGAGCCGAGCATGTCCGATCCGGATGCAGGAGGCACGGAGCTTCCTGCGCTTGATCCTGCCGCTGTCGTGCAGACGAACGAGAGCAAAGCCAAGAACAAGGCGAAATGAGCGCGTTCAAGGACATGATCGCCGCCGACTTGGATGATATTTTCTTTGACGCGGCAGAGTTCGCAGAGGAGCATGACCTAAACGGCACGCGTTGTCTCTGCGTCGTGGAGGGAATGACGGCGCGGGAAGGATTCCAGCAGAGTGAGAAGTACGAAGGCTATGACGTTGTGCACGGCGCGACGAACGTCGTGCACGTCAAGAAAACCGACCTCGGCGAATTGCCCGTAGAGGGCGAAGTGTTCAAGCTCGACGGTGAAATTCATTATGTGCATTCGTGCGCGGAGGACACGGGGATGTTGACCATCTGCCTCCGCGCCAATATCAGCGGGTGGGGGTGAAGAGTTCTTGGTTGAAATCGACTTGTCACGCGAGACGGCCAACAACGTTGAAACAAGCCTGCGCTCAATGCATGGTGAAAAGGTGTATGCTGCCATGGGCAACGCGGCGGTGCGGGCGGCGTCGAGGGCAAGAACCGTCGGCAAGAAAAGCGTGCGGCAAATCTACACCGTCAAGCCCGCCGCGATCAAGAGTTCTATCAGCATCAAGCGCATACCGAAGGGCGCCGTTCTGCGCGTCGTCGGGTATCGGCTCAGCGCCAAGAATTACAAGGCGGCGAAGCGAAAGAAAGGCATTTTTGTTTCTGTCAAGAAAGGCTCGGGGGACATCGTGCCACGCTCTTTTTCCTACGGCGACAAGTTCATGCGACGAAAAGGCGCGGCAAGATTCCCCATCAAAGGGATCACAAGCCCAGCCGTGCCGCAGCTTTTCGGCAATGCAGCGGTACGCGAGGAAATGGCGAAAGAAGCCATGAAGAAGTACGAGGAACGGCTGCGCCATGAAGTCGGACGCATCATGGGAGGGTGAGGCATGGAGACACCGATGCAATGCGCGAAAGAAATTGCGGATTTCCTCAAGGAGAAGTTTCGCGAATACGGTGAGAAAGAGCCGGACACAGGCGCAGAATACAATGTCTATGCGGGCTTTCTGCCGCGCGAGGACAACCCGAAGAAGATGAAGGCGCAATGCCCCGCCGTCGTTGTCCGTCCGTTGCTCATTGAGGACAACGCGGAGGAAACGATCGCGAAGATGGCGGTTTACGCTGTCACGTATGACGATGACATGAAATTCGGCAGCGAATCTCTCTATCACGTCTTGCAGTTCATCCGCTTCCACCTGCTCACGAATAATCCCGTTCATAACCGGTTTGAAATCAAGCTCAAGGATAGTGATACGATGGAGACATACATTCCCGACGAACAGCCATATCCGTTTTGGCAGGGGCGGCTAGATTTCGCTGTTTATCTTGAGCAGCCGAGCCGCAATCGTCTTGCCAAGACAGCGACATAGGAGGCGATACCATGGCAAAACCATTGAAGAACGACGCGGCGCAGGAGATTGCGCCCGTCGTTGAAAACGCAGAAACGCTTGAAGAAGCGACGGAAGCTGATTCTGCCGTTCCGAATACAGCGATGGCAGCAGAAGAAGCGGCGCATCCCGCGCCCGAGGGCGAGGATGCAGACACGCCGGAAGAAGCAGCGAATCTTGCGGAAAAGGTCATCTATGTGGGGCCGTCCGTGCGCGGCACAATGCTTCACACCTTCGCCGTCTTTTCCGACGGCGTTCCCGCAGAATATCGCGAGCATCCGACGCTCAGGCATCTGTTCGTCGCGCTTGAGCATCTGGACGAGGCACGCGCGGAAATCGCCCGCACAGGCTCCCTGCGCAATACGTGTTACAAACGCGCAAGTGAAGAAATGAAATCGAAGGAGGCAGAATAATTATGGCGTATTTTCATGGCGCAAAAGTCAGGGAAATCCCGACATCCATCATCCCGCCAGTCAATACCACGGCGGGGCTTCCCGTCGTATGGGGGACGGCGCCCGTACATCTCACGAAAGACCCAGAGAAGAATGTCAACAAGCCCGTGATCTGCTACGACTGGTCAGAAGCCGTGCGTGCGTTCGGCTACAGCGCGGATTGGGACAGCTTCACGCTGTCGGAGGTCATGTACGCGGAGTTCAAGCTGTACGCCGTCAAGCCGATCATCTTTATCAACGTGCTCGACCCGAAGAAGCACAAGGAGAGCAAGAAGGACACGGAAGGGCGCAAGGTGAACGGGGCGCATGAAGTCGTCATCGAAGATACCGTGCTCATCCCTACGCTCAAGGTCAAGGCGACGGCTCTTTCCGAGCCCGCCAAGCTCAATACGGACTATGCGGCGGCCTACGACGACGACGGGCGGCTCATCATCACGCTGATTGAGGGCGGCGCACTCTTCGGCAAAACGGAAATCTTCACGGAGTATGACCGTGTGGATGCCACGAAGGTCAAGAAGGACGACATCATCGGCGGCGTGTCGACAAGCGGAGAGATCAAAGGCTTGGAATGGGCAAGCTCCATCTACACGCTCTTCTCCCTTGTGCCCGGCATTCTTGCTGCTCCCGGCTGGACGGATGATCCGACGGTCGCCGCCGTCCTCAAGGCGAAGGCGCTGACGATCTGCGGGCTTTTCCGCTGCATCGTCCTCACGGACGTGGACACGGGCGAAGTCAAGAGCTACGCCGATGTCAACGCGTGGAAGAACAAGAACAACTATACGGGCGTCAATCAGGTCGTATGCTGGCCGTGCGTCAAGAACGGCGATCACGTCTTCCGCATGTCCACGCACATCCTCGGCGTCATCGGCGTCATGGATGCGGCGAACGATGACGTGCCGTATGAAAGCCCGTCGAACCTCTCCTTGCAGGCGACGGGGCTGTGCCTCAAAGACGGCACGGAAGTCAGCATCAGCTTTGAGCAGGCGAACATGCTCAATAGCCAAGGCGTCATGACGGGGCTGAACTTCAGCGGCGGTTGGAAGAGCTGGGGCAACTACACGGGCGCATATCCGTCCGTCACCGACCCGAAAGACTGCTTCATCAGCGTGCGGCGTATGTTTGATTGGCAGTACCAGACGTTCATTCTGACGTATTGGCAGAAGGTGGACAGGCCGCTCACGCAGCGTCTCGTGCGCACGGTTGTCGACAGCGAATCCGTGCGGCTGAACGGACTTGTGGCGCGCGGCTTCCTCTTGGGCGCAAGCGTCCAGTTCCTAGAAAGCGAGAACCCGCTGACGGATCTCCTGCAGGGTATTTTCCGTATCCACAGCTACATCACGCCGCCTGTCCCTGCGCAGGAAATCGAAGACATCCTTGAGTACGACGTCAACAACTTCAAGACGCTCTTTGCGTAAGAGAGAGGAGGTTAAACCATGGCAGTAAACAAAGTTCCCGAAATGGTGACAGATGCAAAGGTCTACTGGGAAGGCGCCGACACGATGATCGGCGTCGCCAACATCGACTTGCCCGAGATGTCGTCCATGACGACGTCCATCACGGGCGTCGGGCTTGCGGGCGAGATCGACGCGCCCGTGAAGGGGCATTTCCAGTCGATGGAGCTGACGATCAACTGGCGCACGCCGCACGTCACGGCGCTTCAAATGTCGGGCGGCAAGCCTGTCAACCTCGAAATCTGGGCGAATATCCAGAACATGGACGGCGGCAAGAACGAGTATGACGACGACTGCCTGCGCATCGTCGCGCGCGGCAGGGCTAAGTCCTACGCGCCCGGTACGTTGGAGACGGGCAATACGACGGATAGCTCCAACACGATTGAAGTGCATTACTACAAGGTCGAGTACGAGGGCAAGACCATCGTCGAAATCGACAAGTACAACTACAAGGCGATCGTGAACGGCGTGGACTTCTTGGCACAGGTCAGGAAGAACATCGGCATGAACTGAATGGAGGCATAAAAATGGCAATGGAAGAAAAGAAAATGGACGAAACCTCGGCGGCAGAGAACACCGTCGAGGTCGTAAAGGCGGAAGCGGAAGTCGTTGATGAAAGCAGCATCGTGCATTTGTCGAAGCCCCTGCGCGGCAAAGACGAGCTGATCTTCGACTTTGCAAAAATCAAAGGCAGCACTCTTTTGAAGTGTGAGAAGAAGGCGAAAGAGGTGGACAACTCCATCGTCGTGCCGCAGCTCTCCATGGCATTTCAGTCACACGTCGCGGCAGCGGCGGCAGGCGTCAAGTACGATGAGATCATCAATCTTCCCGGCTTGGACTTCATGGCGGTCACATTGAAGGTGTCGCGTTTTTTAAGCGGTGCGGAGAGATAAGCCGACTCAGGCTTTCCGCGCTTCGCCTTGCCAAATACAGCAAATCGCCAATCGGCTACTTCCTTGATCTGCCGATTGGCGATTTCTATGAATGGGTGAAGGTCATGAACGATGAGATGGACAGAGAAATCGCAGCGCAGAAACGTGCGGCGAAAAAGCACGGCTGAAGGCAAAGAAAAACCGCCCGTTAAGGGCGGCTAGGGAAGGCGCTTGGGGTCGAGCGACGGATAGGGCGTCAGGGAGTCAATAAGCTCCTGCGCTTTCGCTTTGAGCTCTTCGAGTTGTTTGCGCTCAACGTACAATCTGCCGATGTCGCAGCTGCCATAACGCGCATGATCGCAGTTTTCGCAGTCATGGTAGTGCGGGTGTCTCGTAGCACCCCAGTGACATGCCTGCCAGGGATCTCGATTTGTTGCCGCAAACACCCAGATTGGCATGACACTCGCCTCCTTCGTACGCATACACCATTCTTTTTTCTTTATTATATCATAAGCGAGGTGAATCAGACAATGGCGGGAAGACTGATGGAACTGGCAATCGCCATCAAGGGCAAGCTCGATGCCTCGTATACGGCGTCCATGCAGAAGGCGCTCACGGAGGCGGGGAACTTGCAGCGCAGGCTCGGCGATACGAGCCGCGCCATGCGCGACGCGCAGAAAGCCGTCGGCGGACAGTCCCTCGGCGGTTTCTCGCAAAATCAGCGGCAGCTCCTCGCACAGCTCGACGCCTTAAAAAAGGTACAGTCGGATTTCCGCGCCTTTGCTGACCTCAAGCGCACAGTTCAGTCCATGGGGGCAGGCTTTGACCAGGCGAAGGCGAAGACCGCCGCGCTTGCAGCGGAGTTCCGCAAGTCGCAGGCAAGTACGGCGCAGCTCAAAGCGCAGTTGGAGCAGGCGAAGAACGCCATGCAGCAGATGAAGGGGAAAGTGCCGGCGGCAGAATACCGCGCCGCGCGGGCGGCGGTCAAGGAACTGACGGTGGCGTATAAGGAGAGCCAAACGCAGACAAGGGCGCTCGGTGCAAGTTTCGAGGCGGCGAAGCGCAATGCAGCAGGCATGAAGGGAACGCTGAGCGAGCAGAGAGCCGCGCTTCAAGCTATGCGGGCAAGTCTTGCAAATGCCGGCTACTCGACACAGAACCTCTCGCAGAATGAAATACGCTTGCGCGGCGAAATCCAGCGCACGACACAAGCATTGCGGCAGGCGGCGCGTGAACAGGAAAGGCTTGCGGCGCAAAGAGATCGCCAAGCGGCTCAACGAGAAAACCATCGTCACGCTCAGCAAAACCTTTTCAATGCGACAGCAAACTGGCAAGCCGGATTGAGCGCGGTGCAGACGGCAGTCTCGCCGCTGACGGGAGCAATAGAAACCGCCGCCAACTTCGAGCAGGCCATGGCAAAAGTCAAGGCCATTACGAGATCGAGCGACGTTGAGATGCAAAATCTCACAGCCACGGCCAGAGCCATGGGAGAAAAAACACAATTCTCCGCATCGCAGGCCGCTGAAGCAATGAGCTATTTAGGCATGGCGGGGTGGAAATCTGAGCAGATCATCAGCGGCTTGCCGGGGCTTTTGGACTTGGCCGCCGCAGGCGGAACAGATCTGGCAAGGACGGCGGACATTATCTCCGACGACTTGACCGCTTTCGGCATGAGCGCAGATAAAGCGGGGCACATGGCAGACGTTTTCGCATACACCATCACCAACACGAATACGAATGTTGAGATGTTGGGCGAAACGATGAAATACGCCGCGCCTGTGGCGCATCTTTTTGGCGCATCGTTGGAAGAAACCGCTGCCCTTGCGGGATTGATGGCGAACAGCGGCATCAAGGCGAGCCAAGCGGGAACATCCTTGCGAGCGGGATTCCTACGCTTGGCAGGGCCGCCAAAGAAAGCGTCGAAAGAGCTGAACGCGCTCGGCGTAGACCTTGACTCGCTCTATACGGAGCAAAGAGAAGCCGCCGAAGGAATGAAAGCTCTCGGCATTGATATGGAGAAATTCGCGGACGGTCCCGGGAAAATGGGGAAAATCCTCACGGAGCTGAAAGAAAAGACCGCAGGTATGGGACAGGAACAGAAAATGGCAGCTCTCGGTGCTATTTTTGGCACGACTGCCGTCAGCGGGTGGCTTGCCGTCCTGCAATCTTCGCCGGAGGACTTCAATGCGTTCGTCAAGGCGCTGGAAAACTCCGATGGGGAAGCCGCAAGAATGGCGCAAATCATGCAGAATACGGCAAAGGGCGCACTGACGAGACTGAAATCCGCTGCGGAATCTGCCGCGATCAGTATTGGCAGCGTATTTCTTCCCATGCTTGCGAACGCGGCTGATGCTGTGGCAAAGTGGGCGGGCGTACTCTCCCAAGCCGCAGCCGAACACCCAAGACTTATTCAGATGCTCGGCATTTTGGTGGCGGCGCTTGCGACCGTCGTCATGACAGCGCTCACGATCAATGTCGCGACAGCGGCGTGGAACCTTCTTGCATCCACGGCTGTCATGGTCAAGGGGGCTGTGCTGGGCGCACAGACGGCGTTCATGGCGTGGGCGGCCGCACAAAGAGCTGCTGTAGTCTCTACGGCAGCCTCAATCGCCGCACAGAGAACTGCCGCCGCAACCGCAGTGGCGACGGCAGCCGTACAGCGGGGCGCCGCCACGGCTACGGGCTTGTGGACGGCGGCACAGTGGGCGCTTAATGCGGCGATGGCGGCAAACCCCGTAGGGCTTGTTGTTGTCGCCATCGTCGCCCTAATCGGCATCATCGCTTTGGCAGTTGCCAACATCGACAGCTTGAAAGCGACGGCATCCATTACGTTCAACCACATCTCCGGCACAGTGAGCGCATGGGTGGCAACCATTCAGGCGAAATTCGCCGAAGCCCTGAATAAAATAACCGAGGTATGGAACAGCATCACGGGACAGAGCCTACAATCCTCCGAGCTTATTGGAGCGATTTTCAACAATTTAGGCTTTGTGCTGGGAGCGGTTTTCGATGTTGCCGTGGGTATCATCGGCAATTCCATTTCTGTGATGATAAACCTGGTCACATCGCTGGCGCAAGTGATCGGCGGTGTAGTCAACATCGTCGTCGGATTGTTTACGGGCGATTGGGACAGGGCGTGGAAAGGCGCTGGGCAGGTCGTCGAGGGCACTCTAGGGGCGACGATCGGGACGCTCAAAACGATTGCCGGCAGTATCAGCGACGTTTTCGATACGCTCATGGGAAAATCTGCCGAAGTGCAGAAGCAGGCGGAGCAGGCAAAGGCAAGCCAAGACGTTGTCGCGGCGGGCAGGAACGCACTGCCGCAGATCAATGCGGACTACCTGCCCGACGAAGGCATGATGCAGACCGCTGCAGCTGCACAGCAGACCTCGCAGGCGACCGCCGAGGCAGCGACGCACGCGCAGGAGCTTTCTGCCAACGTCCAGCAGACGGGACAGGCCACGCAAGCGACGACAGACTACATGCAGCAGCTTCAGACTGTCGTCGGGCAAGTCCCGGCGCAGGCAGGGGCGGCGTTCTCCGACATGGGCGAGCAGTCCGCAGCAGCGGCGCAGGCGATCAACACGAACATGCAGCAGATTCCTGCACAGACGCAAGCGACCTTTCAGCAGCTTCCGCCGATGGCACAGCAGGGAACGGACGGCATGGTGCAGGAGTTCTCACAGCTCGCTACGAAATGCCAGCCGGGCGGCAACGCCTTCGTGCAGGGAGCGAACGACTGGGGACAGAGAGCACACGCGGCAATCGCCACATGGGCGGAGCAGATGGCTTCCACCGTGGAAAACAAGCTGTCGAGCGCATGGGGGCGCATCTCGTCGCAGTTCAGCGCGGGATTGAACGTCAACGTGACCACGAGCGGCGGCGCGAGTATCGCCGCAAACGCCACGGGCGGCATCTATCGTAAGGGCGCATTCCTCACGACGTTCGCCGAGGACAGCGCAGAGGCGGCGATTCCCCTGGACGGCTCAAGCCGTGCCATATCGCTCTGGCGGCAGGCAGGCGAGATGCTGGGCGTACTGCCGAAGAGCATGCCAGGTATCTTACCGCCCGACATCAACACCACAGCGGAACTCGCCGCACCGCCAACAGAAGCGCAAGTGGCAGCCGCACCCGTTGCGCGTGAACCTTACCACGAGGCGAGAGACGTCAAGATCGAGTACAAGCCGACGATCACCATTCAAGGCGGCGCAGGAAGCGAAGTCGTGCATCAGATTCAGGACATCTTGAGTCAGGGCAAGGACGATCTGAAAGCCCTCGTCCTGCAAGTCCTGCGCGAGCAGCAAATCAAAGAGAGGAGGACGTCCTTTGCCTAGCACCTATACGACGATTCAGGGCGACACATGGGACATGATCGCCTACAAGGTTTACGGCAAGGAAGCCTGTATGGCGAAGCTCATCGAGGCGAACGACGACCTCACCCATATCGCCGTCTTTTCCTCAGGCGTCAAGATCGTCTGCCCTTCGCTCGAACCTCGGGCATCGAAGATTCTGCCGCCATGGAGGAGATAGCTTATGGCAGAGTATAAAAACCCGCTCGACGACTGGCTCAAGGAACTGCCGGAGAAAGCGGAGCTGTCGCGCCGCGCCTGGCTTGAAATCAAATACACTCCGGCAGGCGAGGAAGAAGAAAAAGACATCTCCGCAGATGTCAGCAAGTATCTCATTTCCATGTCCTACACGGACAACCTCTCGGATGTGGCGGACGACGTGACGCTCAACCTCGAAGACAGGGCGCAGCTCTGGACGGAAGACTGGTTTCCCGAGGGCGAAGGCAACATGCTCGACATCACGATCCACACCTACAACCGCATCAGCTTAAAGGACGGCGAGGCGGTCTTTCATGTCGGCAAGTTCGAAATCGACGAGGTGGAAATCACGGGCTATCCGTCCACCGTGCAGATCAAGGCGGTTTCCGTCCTCGGCGATTCGTCGCTTCGCGGCACGAAGAAAAATCAGACATGGGAAGAAATATCTGTCTGGAAATGCGCCGCAGATATTTGCGAGCGCAATGGGCTCTCGCTTCTCTGGGATTGCGACGAAAATCCGAACCTCGACCATGTGGAGCAGGCAGATGAGTCGGACTTAGCCTTTCTCCTGAAAATCTGCAAAGACCACGGCATGAGTCTCAAGATCATGGCGGAGCAGATCGTCATTTTTGACGATGCGAAGTACGAGGCGCAGGCGCCCATCATCACGGTGTATAAGCCGGGCATAAAAGCTGAACTGGATGAGAATACGATGCCGCTGCGCTGGCTCACGGGCTACGGTCTGCGCTCCAAGACGCGCGACACTTACTGGAAATGTCATGTGAAATACCAAAAAGGCGAGGAAAAGGAAGTCATCGAAGGGGAGTTTGCCGCGCCCGACCGGGAGAAGGGGCGCGTCCTCTATGTGCGCGAACAGGTCGAGGACACGGCAGAAGCCGAACGTCTCGCGAAGAAGAAACTGCGCGATGCGAACAAGGAAGCCGTCACAGGCAGCTTCTCCACGCTCGGCAACACGAACTTTGCGGCGGGGACGGTTCTGCAGCTCAAGAACTTCGGCAAATTCGACGGCAAGTATCTCATGACGAAGGTGGAGCACAGCGTCACGACGAGTTACACGACGACGGTCGATATCAGGAGGTGTCTGGATGGCTACTGAAAGAAATGCGGGCAGCGCGGCACTCTCCGAGTGCATCTTTATCGGGCAGGTATCGGCGTACGGCAAGACACCGGGAACGGTCATCGTACGCCGTCCCGACAAGGACGACCGCACAACAGCTGAGCTTGCCGTGATGAGCCGCTGTACGAAGGAAACAAAGGATTACTGGATGCCCGACATAGACGAACAGGTGCTTTGCATCCTTCTGCCGAACGCCTCGGGCAAAGGCCCCGGCGCGGGCTTTGTCATCGGCGCGTTTTACAGCACGGCCGACCCGCCGAAGGAGCACGATACGAGCGTCCGGAGCATCCGCTACAAGGATGGCAGCTACATCGTGAACAACAACGGCGCGATGGAAATTCATGCGTCGAAATCGCTCAAGATTACGGCGCCGCGCATTGATTTGAACTGAGGAGGATTGAAGATGCCTGCGGCAACACGACATCATGACAATGACACAGGGCATGACGCCTGTCCGCCGCGAGGTCTAGCCTCGCACAGCGGCGACGTATTCATCAACGGCAGGGGCGCAGGTCGCGTCGGTGACACCTACCCGCCGCACGGCTGTCCCGTGCACGCGCCGCACAGCGGCAAGATCGCCGCAGGGAGTGCGACCGTATGGATCAATGGACGGCAGGCGGGGCGCATCGGTGATCCCGTTTCCTGCGGCGGCAGCGTCGCCGTGGGAAGCGCGGACGTGTTTATTGGCGACTGATAAACGGAAGGGGGATAAGCCGTGGAAGTCGGCTATATGGGCGATATTGTCTTTGTCTCGTCGGAAAGTCGCTTGCTCACGCCGACGAAATACGAGCGCGAGAGCACGGGGAGATGGGCAGAGCATGAACTGCTCATGCGAAAGCCCGTCAGTCAATACGGCGGCCCCGGACTGGAAAAGCTCTCGTTCAGCATCATCCTCGACACGGGGCACGGCATCGACGTGCAAGAGCAGCTCAAGAAGCTCCGTACCATGCGCGACACGGGTGCGGTTTTTCCGCTCATCCTCGGCGGCAAGCCCGTCAGTCAGAGCTATTGGCGCATGGACAGCATCAAGGAGACGGAGCATTACTGGGCGACCGACGGCAAACTCATCCAATGCCGCGCGGACATCGCACTCACGGAATACAACGACAGCAACGAAGTTGAGGAAACGAGTCTGGAAAGCAAGTACGGCAAGAAGCCGGACGACGAGAACGGCACGGCAGGAGGCGGCTGATATGGTCTATCTGATCAAGGGGAACGTTGGGGCAGAAGTAGACTTCGCGCCCGCTACTGTCGTCGAGGAGGTTATTCAGAACGTCCGTACGCTCCTTGCGACGATGAAGTTTTCCGTGCCGATGGATCGCGATTTTGGTATTGACGGTACAGTGATCGACCGCCCCATCAATCTTGCTAAGGCGAGGCTGAGCAGCGAGATATTTCGTGCCGTGCGCCGCTATGAGCCGAGGGCGGTCGTCGAATCCATCGAGTTTGAAGGCGCGGAAAGCGGGCGGCTGACGCCGATCGTGAAGGTGAGCGTTCGCGCATAAAATCTTGGGAGGTGAAGCGAAATGAAAATCAAGGACTTGGCAAAACTGACATTCGTTGACGCCGATCCGCAGGAAATGGAAATCCACATCCTGACGACGGTCGAAGGACTCTTGAAGCGGAAACTCGCGCGAGCCGATCCGCTGCGACTGTTCCTCTTGAGTGTTGAAGCGCTGCTCATTCAGCCGCGCCTTTTGTTTGACCAAATGGCGAAGATGAACCTCTTGGCGTATGCCAAAGGCGACTATCTCGACCATATCGGCATCCTCGTCGGCGCGAACCGTCTGCCTGCGAGTCCTGCCAAAGCGACGATGAAGCTCACGCTGTCGGCGGTGCGCGATCAGGCGGTGATTCTCCCGAAAGGCGCACGGATCACGGCAGGCGACAATATCTATTTCGCACTCGACGAAGCTGCCATCATTCCCGCAGGAAGCCTCGCTGTCATGGCGGCGGCGACCTGCACGGAAGAAGGCGAAAAGGGAAACGGCTACCTGCCGGGCGAGATCAACAAGATCGTCGACCCTGTACCCTTCTGGGCGGCGGCAGAAAATGTGACGAAGAGCGAGGGCGGCGCGGACACAGAAAGCGACGAGGCGTACCGCGAACGCATCCAAGAAGCGCCGGAAAAGTTCTCGACGGCAGGACCCGCGCTCGCCTACGAATATCATGCCAAGGCAGCTTCCGCGCTCATTGTGGATGTCAGCGTCGACAGCCCCGCACCCGGCGAGGTCATCGTCTATCCGCTTCTGAAGGGCGGCGTGATTCCGGGTAACGAAATCCTTACGCTTGTTGACAAGAAGCTCAACGATCGCAGCATACGCCCGTTGACGGACAAAGTGAGCGTCAAAGCGCCCGAAAGCGTCAAGTACGATGTCGATGTCCTTTATTACATCGACCGCCGCGACGCGACCGAGGCCGCGCAGATTCAGGCGCGTGCTGAAAGCGCCGTGCAGGAATTTATCGCATGGCAAAAAGAGCGTTTGGGCAGGGACGTCAACCCGACGGAACTCTACTACCGACTGCGGGCGGCAGGCGTGAAGCGGGCAGAAATCAAGTCGCCTGTCTTTACCGCCACGAACAAGAAGCAAGTCGCCATCGCCGAGAGCGTCAAAGCGTCGTTCGGAGGGCTAGAGGATGAGTAAGGAGCTGCAGCACACATCTCTCCTCGATATCCTGCCGCAAAATCTCTTGAGAGACGAGCAAATCAAGGCGGCGGCACAGGCGCTCGATGCGGAGCTGCAAAAAATCACGGCAGCGACGAAAGAAGCTCTGCTCCTGCCGCGCTTAGACGAACTGCCGGAAGCGGTCATCGACCTTTTGGCTTGGCAGTGGCACGTTGATTTTTATGAGCCGAACATGAGCCTTGAGACGAAGCGTCAACTTGTCCGCGAATCCATCGCATGGCATCGTCTCAAAGGCACGAAAGCCGCTGTCGAGAAGATGGTGCAGGCCGTGTTCAAGGGCGGCGTCGTTACGGAATGGTTTGAGTACGGCGGCGAGCCCTATCATTTCCGTGTAGACATCCTATCCGCGCCACAGATAACGGCAGAGAATACGACACGTTTGCTCAATGTCATTGACGCCTCTAAAAATATCCGCTCATGGCTGGATGAAATCACTTATAGGCGCGACTTGCAGGATTCGATCCACTACGCCGCCGCCCCAACGCTTCACGTGACCTACGAGATCAACCCGATTGCAGCGCGTGATGCAGACGCGACGGCGAATCTTCATGCGGGCGGATTGCCGAGCGTGTGCACAGAGTATGAAGTCTATCCTCTGTCGGTGCACGATGCGTCACTGTCGCCGCATGTCGTCATCGGGGCAGCGATGACGATCCATCAAGCGCACGAAGTCACAGAAAGGAGTTAATCATGGCAAACTGGCAAAGCGGACAGCTCACGAAAGCGGGGCGCGACCTGCAAATCAAAGTGGAGGCGGGGCGATGCAAGCTTGAGCTGACGAAGATCAAGCTTGGCGACGGTACGGAGGACATTGGTGCGATTGACGCCCTGACCGACCTCGTCGGGCCGAAGGCAGTTTTTGGCATCAGCAGCGTCATCGCGAAAGACGGCATGTGCACCGTGACGGGCGTCATCTCCTCGTCCAACGTCACGGCGGCGTTTTATGCAAGGGAGTGGGGGCTTTTTGCCAAAGACCCCGACATCGGCGAAATCCTCTACATGATCTCGCTCGATCCGAATCCCGAAAGCATCCCGCCGAAGACAGCCGCCTTGAAGCAGGCGGCGACGTACGCGATGAACATCGTCGTCTCCAATGCGACACATATCGAAGTGAAGATCGATCCTGCGGGGCTGATCAACGCCTCCATGCTCGCAAATGGCGCAGGACTAGTACAGCGTAGCACACGCTACGAGCTGGGTGACATCCTTTACGATACGCAGCTCGCGCGACACGACCTGCGCCTTGAGTGCGTGCAGGCGGGTATCACGGCGGCGACGCTGCAGGACTTGAGCGGTGTGCATCTCGGGGACAGCATCACCGATGGCACTGTCGTCTGGCGTGTCAAGCGGCTCTACACTATCGATGGCGACATGTTTGAGATCGACATCGACGGCGGCATCATGCCGACCGCAGAGCCGCATTACAGCGTCAATTACGAGCTGGACGAGGATGGCAATATCATGCCTAAAGCAATGTAGGAGAGGATTGGTGACACATGGTAACAAGAGGTATCGTCCCTCGCGCAAATGGCGAGGGCAGCATCGGGACGGCGAAAAAGCACTGGGAGGCGGGTTATTTTGGCATGCTCGATACGTGCATGAGGCAAAAAGCATACGCGGTCGGGGACATCGCCTACAGCGCCCACCTGCCGAGCTGGGCAAGACTTGAGTGCGTCAAAACAGGCACAACGGCGGCACAAGAGCCCGTAACATTTACAACAGTGTCCGCAGGGGGAGCACTCATAGTTGACGGGAGTGTACTCTGGATTGTGGATGATATCCGCGATGGCACGCCTGTAGGGGCGGTGCGCGGCAGTCTGTATCTGCCGGCAGGGTATGTCAAGGCCAACGGTGCGACCGTGCAGCGCACGGATTATCCGCGTCTCGTTGCGCTGGCAGATCAGCATAACCTCTGGACAGGCGATACGGCTGCAAATGCGGGCTTGTTTGGACGCGGGGACGGCAGCAAGACGATGGTGTTGCCAAACTGGGCGGACAGGATGGCGCAGTTCGCCACATCTGCGATCGGGACGAGTGTATCGGCAGGACTGCCAAACATCACGGGGTATATCATAGTCCGGGGTGTGGGTGATTCGGGAGATGGCGTTTTGGCTGGCACTGCAGTTGATGGCGCGGGAGCTTTTAGTGTCCAAAAAGCAGATTTTGTAAACAGGGTGCCTTTTAGCTCGGGCACGCATAATGATTTTGGGTCGTCGTATAAGTTTGACGCATCTCATAGCAATCCCATCTACGGACGTGGCGAAACCGTCCAGCCGCCCGCAATCAAACTGATCCCCATTATACGATATTGATGGCCATGCGCTCCCCACGTGTGGCTTTTTTGATACACCGAAAGGAGCAAAAACATGGCAATTAAAGCAGGACAACTCGTCACGGATGGTACCGTGACATGGATCATTGATGACGTGCGCGACGGTGTGCGAGTAGGCGATATCATCCTGCGCTCGACACTCAGAGACGGCTACATCAAAGCTAATGGCGCAACCGTAAAGGCGAGTGAGTACCCGCGTCTCTTGGCATGGGTACTCACGAGCAATATGACCGTCACAGCGGAGCAATACAAAACGGATTGCTCCAAATACGTTTATGATGCAGTACAGGACAAACTCACTCTGCCCAATGCAGTGGGGCGTGTACTGCAAGGCGGAGATACGGTTAAATCCGTAGAGGCAGGACTGCCGAATATCACGGGCAAGACAACGGGCCATATTGCAGACGGGAAAATAGCAAAACCTAGTGGAGCGTTTACTGTAAGTGACGATTCATTTCAAGATTTGGCCGGAAATCTTCTGGGAGGAGCAATCGCAGATGCTTTTGACGCATCTCGTAGCAATCCTATCTATGGGCGTAGTGCCACCGTACAGCCGCCCGCAATCACGATGATCGCGCAGATCAAATATTGAGGAGGAGTAACATGACAAAGACAGTCTACGCCTATGCCGCCGATGGCAAGTACATCGGCGAGCGCAAGCTTGACGACACTGATCGCAGCCCCGTATCGGGGGTATGGCAAATCCCTGGCAATATGACGGAGGCACAGCCGCCCGTCGCCAAAGAGGGATATGACATCTACTGGCGCAACGGCAAGTGGGAGATGGTCGAGCACCCGAAGCCCGAGCCTGAGCCTGCACCGCCGACAGCGCCAAGCGAGCCGCAAGAGCTGCCCGTCGACCCTGAGCGTCTTGCCGTCTACGAGGCCATGGCTGCGCAGGAAGCACGCCTCGTTGCGCAGGCAGAGCGCATCACAGCGCTGGAAGCTGCACTCAAAGTGAAAGGAGGTGACAGCAAATGAAGAAATGGGCTTATATGATACCCATATACGCCTACCTCGTACGTCGTAAAACGTGGGCAATCAGCGAAGAGGACAAGCAGGAGGGGCAGAAGGTCGTCCCCGAGGTCTACCGTGACGACGTTGCCGCATACCTCGTCGAGCACGCGTAGGGTGCGCAAGAAAAAAGAGCCGCTGTAGCGATACGGCGGCTCTTGTGTTTGTGGGAATATCACGGGAAAGGAGACAAAGGAGCGTGGAGATTATGATGCAGGTGTTTCAGAAACTGCAGGAGGCGTGGATTCTCAAGGTCTGCCTCTCGTGTGCGGTGACGGTCGCCATCCATGAGCACGCGCAAATATTCGCGGCATTCGTGGCGCTCGTCTTTGCTGACCTGTTTAGCAAGTGGCTGTCGCTCTCTCGTCAAAGACTGGTCGATCGCGGCGAGCAAAGCCCAAATCTCTGGCAAGAGCTTTGCGGCATCCGTGCAGCGAGGCATGACGGCTACATCCGCAGCGATGCCATGCGTACGCGCTTTGTGCATAAGATATTGAGCTATGTCGTCGTCGTAGCATCGGCTGTCGTGCTCGATTTTATGCTTACGCATTCGCACGCGCCCGCCTTTGCGACGACTGTTGTTATCGGCTATCTGGCGATTACTGAGTTTATATCCATTTTGCGCGTTATTTAGCATAAGTTTTTCTCAGATACGATCAATAACATTCTTCTCCTCTGGATTAATGTTAAACTCTTTTTTATCAAACTCTAAAATTATTACAGTATCAGAGTTTCTATGTGAATAATTCCCATTCTCAGCATTTTCCAGGTGCTTAAAAATGTCTTTACCAACGAGATTAGTGGTTCATTGGAGAACTCCATGATGATGGAGGCCAGTTTTTACGATATTCTCAGCACTGTCTTTGCTTGTGTGGTGAGTAAGATAAATCTTATTTTCAAAATCAAACTCTTTCATGTCAATGTCTGCAAGTTTTACAAACCTACTTTCCTTATCGTTAATGTTTCTTATATCAATACCTGTCTTCTGATATATTCTTTCATATTCTTCTTGATTTTCTTTCTTCATTGTTTTTTCCTTTTCAGTGCTAGTATTTCTGATTTCAGTCATTTCTTCCTTAATTGTTTTTTGCTGCTTTTCTCTCTCATCAGGAAGAGTATTATCTGCAGCTGGTGCCGTAAATACGACTGGAGTATCCTTCTTCTCACTAGTTGCATTGTTTATTTCAGGTTTTTCAATCCTGATAGTCTCCCCAGGAGATGAGAAATCAGAATTTTTCGGCTCTTTTTTAAATGTATTAGCGAATCCAGTAATCGGAATCCACCATCTGATTCCATGTCCAGCCTTCCCTGGGATATGCTCAACAACCTCCATATTTACATTAAAGAA
>ERZ773014.493-NODE-493-length-26912-cov-20.326879_pt1 | contig 26912 bp, 22 predicted proteins | sample MGYA00580841_ERZ773014 | MGnify/ENA primary metagenome ERZ773014 (study PRJEB29015, sample SAMEA2737989) | human oral metagenome | biome: human oral; feature: human-associated habitat; material: dental | place: China | collected 2067 ... | reverse complement strand
TGAAGATTTTGGAGGATATTTTTTCGTATGCAAATCAGTTGGGGCAAAGAGCTGGAGCTGGAGCGGTTTATTTGAATGTCTTTCACTCGGATATAAATGAATTTTTGGACTGTAAAAAAATAAATGTCGATGAAAAAGTGAGAATAAAATCACTTTCAACAGGGGTAATAATTCCAGACAAATTTTTGGAACTTGCCAAGGAAGGCGAAGTTTGCTACACATTTAATCCACATACAGTATTTTTGGAATACGGAAAATATCTGGACGAAATGGAAATGAATGAAATGTACGAAGAATTAGTCGACAATCCAAATGTCAAAAAGAAAAAAGTTGATGCAAGAGAAATTTTAGTAAAAATCTCACAATCTCAAAAAGAAAGTGGTTATCCGTATATTTTCTTTAAAGATAATGTGAATAAGGAACATGCATTAAAAAAAATTGGAACAGTCAAGTTTTCAAATCTTTGTACAGAAATAATGCAATTATCAGAAGTTTCAGACATCAATGCGTACTATGAAAAAGATACAATAAGAAGAGGAATATCATGTAATCTAGGTTCACTAAATATCGCAACAGTTATGGAAAACAAAAGAATTAAAGAAGTAACAAAAGCTGCGATTGATTCGCTTACAATGGTTTCAGATTTAACAAACATTGATGTTGTTCCGACAATTAAAAAAGCAAATGAAGAATTACATTCTGTAGGACTTGGAGCAATGAATTTACATGGATTTTTAGCTAAAAACTTCATTATGTATGAAAGCCGAGAAGCACTTGATTTTTGTAACGTTTTCTTTATGATGGTAAATTTTTATTCGCTTGAAAGATCAATGGAAATCGCGAAAGAGAGAGGCGAAACATTTAAAGATTTTGAAAAATCAGAATATGCGAATGGAAAATACTTTGACAAATATTTGGAAAAAAATTATGAGCCAAAAACTGATAAAGTGAAAGAGTTGTTTGAAGGAATGTATATTCCGACGACAGAAGATTGGAAAAAATTAAAAGATCAAGTTATGAAATACGGAATTTACAATGCTTATAGACTGGCAATTGCGCCAAATCAGTCAACATCGTATATTATGAATTCGACAGCTTCAGTTATGCCAATAGTTGACACGATAGAAGTGAGAGAATACGGGGACAGTAAAACTTTTTACCCAATGCCATACTTGACAAACGACAATTTCTTCTTTTATAAATCAGCTTATGACATGGATCAAAAAAATGTGTTAAAATTAATGTCAGTAATCCAAAGACATGTAGATCAAGGAATTTCAATAATCCTTCACACAAAGAGCTCTGATACCACAAGAGATATTTCAAAACTTTATATTTATGCGCATAAATTGGGGTTAAAATCGCTTTATTATACTCGGACTAGAAAAGCTACGATAGAGGAGTGTATATCATGTTCGGTGTAGAAAATTTAAAGAAGAGAAATCTGATAGTAAATAGATGTTATATTTGTAAATGTGAGTTGACAAAAGAAAATTTTTCAAGAGAACATATTATTCCAAATGCCATAGGTGGAAGATTAATGAGTTCTAATATTTTATGTAAAATGTGTAATAATAATTTTGGAAAAGATATAGACAATATTTTAACTAAACAATTTAAAGAATTATGCAATTTATTAGACATTAAACGAGAAAGAGGAAAAAATCAAGATATAAAAGTATATAATGACCAAAATATAGAATTTAAATTTCCAGCAGATATTAGTAAATCGCCAAAATTATCAAAACCTTGTCATAAATATGATGAGAAAACAAAAAAATTAGATATTTACTGGGATGGAGAAAATCAAAAGGGATACGTATATAGTATTTTAGAAAATTATAAGTATGATGAGAAAATTATATTGGAAAAATTATCAAATTCTTTAAAAAAATATGATGGTGAATTAAGGACTCATTTTGAGATAGGTAATAAAAATTTTCAATTAGCAATACTTAAAATAATTCTGAATTATTTTATATATTGTACTGGAAAAATTGATATAGTAAAAGAAAAAATTGAAGAATTAAATAACAAAAAAATAAAAGATGATGAATTTTATTATGTACATGGCTTAAATATTTTTAAACTAGATAAAATAAAGCATAAATTAAGTATAAAGAGAGATAACAAGTCTAAAACATTATATGGTTATATTGAGTTGTTTAGTGTCTATAGATATTTAATTGTACTAAATAAAAATTGTGAAGAAGAATATAATTTTAATTATAGTTATGATGTTATCAATGGACTAGAAATAGATGAAGAAATAGATTTACAAGAAATAAAAAAGTATAAAGAATTAAATCTAGAATTGTATAATAAAGATTTTGAAAAATTATATACTTATATTTTAGAGAATAGAAAAAATAGATATGAAATTATTGTTTGTTTCGAAGAATTGAAAAAAATTCTAAAAAATAAAGATATAGAAGAGAAAAAAGTTTTTGAAATAGCAAAAAAATTAAAAGAAATGCTAAATAGAAATCTTGAAGAAGTTAAAAAAAATAACAATATAAATTCTGTAAAAGATCTTAAAAATTTAAATTGGATTAAAGAATATAGCAAGAAAAAGAAAAAAGAAGTAGAAAAATTACATCAATTAATAAGAGAAAGTTTAAAAATAAAAATAAATAAAAATACATTAAAAAAAATGATAGAGAGAATAGATAAATTAATTTAAAAGGAATAGTTGAATGGAAAAATTAGAGATTAAAAATATTGAAGTATTAATAAGTAAAAAAAAGAAAATAAATTCAAAATTTTTTCATAAGGATAATAATTCTCTCTTAATTACTTTTTCTATATTAACAATCATAGAGATTATAGTACTACTATATTATTTTAAAAATGAACTTTCATTTAAAGAAATAACATTTATTATTTTATTATCTTCAGTATCAATGTTACCTTATATATTTTTTATTTATCCATATGTAGAATTACCTATAAAATTTAATAAAAGTATGGGAGGTATGGAAACATTTAAAGATTTCTATAATGGGAAGCAAAAAATTGATATTAAGATTAATTCTCTTTATAAAAATGATGTGGAATTAAATAATTTTATTAGAGAAGAAAATATAGAAACTTTAAAAAAAGAATTGAATAAAATAAAAGAAAATAAACGAAAGAAAACGCTGTCAGAATTAATTTTAGAAAATAAGTTATTTCTTTTTTGGATAACTATACTATCGTCACTAATTAATAGTTTTTTTGATATAAATGAATTAAAAGATGATATAGAAATTCAAAATAGAATATGGATTAGAATAGGTATATGTGTAGCAATAATTATTGTAATTATAATTTCAACTTTTATTGTAAAAAGAATTTTCTATGACTATAACTATGATGATGAAATAAATGTATTAAATGAAATTTATGAATATTTGGAATCAAAAAAAAATGAAATTAGTCAAATAACTCAAATTTTTAAAGATAAAGAAAGTTATTCAAATAAAAATATACAAAATTTTACTAAAGATGACAAATGGGACGTATTTGATATTAAGAAATCTAAAGATTTAGAGAAAATAAAAACAAAAAATAATCTTAGATCTATATTTATAATATTTCTATTAAGATGTGCTATAATTCTATTAGTAGTATTGACTTTTTATATTATTAAAAATTTTATTGAAAACAGTAAACAAGAATTGAGTGTATCATCGTTGAAAAAATATATTTTAAATAATTCAACTGATAAAGATATAGAAATAGAATTAGATACAACAGGTTACCGTTATACGTTAGGATTGTCTTCTTCAAAAAAAATAACATTAAAAGAAGGTGAACATAGTATAAAAAAAAATGATGGTACTAAATGTCAATTTACTGTTAATTCTGATTCAGAAATTGGAATAATTGATTTAAAAAGTTGTGGTGTTGTTAATCAGCAAAGTCAATTTAAATCTTTTCCTAAAGAATATGATTATATTTTAACTAATCTATCAGACAGAGAAATAAGTATAGATTTATACTCGGATAAGGATAAGTTCTATAAATTAGAACCAAATACTTTAAGAAAAGTAACTCTTAAAGAAGGAAGATATAATTTAACAAAAAATTGTAAATTAAATGTTGAATTTAATTCAAAAGATGGAATAGTTACTTTTATTGACAGTGATAAATGTGAAAAATCTTATTATTAAAAAAATTAAAAAAGGTAGGTGTTATTTATAGAAAGCGAATATAAAAAATAAAAGAAACAACCGACAAATATAAAAAGCAAAAATATTGGAAAATAGCAGTCGGACTTAATCAAGTTGATGATTTCAAGCCGTCAGAAGAATTACGAAAAGAATATAAATAACATCAAAATTTTTTACTATTAAATAAAAGGGGAGGGAGATAAAAAATGTTTAAAATATCTAAAATTGAAACTTTTAAAAACTTTTTAGAAAAAGAAAGACCTTTAAATAAAGGGATTTTGACAAAATTGGAAAATAATCTTAAAACAAATTTTATTTATAATTCAAATGCGATTGAAGGTAGCACTCTTACTTTGAAGGAAACGGATATTATTCTTCAATACGGGGTTACTGTGAAAGGGAAAAGTTTGAAGGAGCATGAGGAAGTGAAGGGACAGGAATATGCTCTTAATTTTCTGAAGGAAGTTATAAAAACAAATGAATCTTTATCGCTGAGATTGATAAGAGAATTTCATGCTCTTGTGTTGAATGATGATATTGAGAATAGAGGGAAGTTTAAGGAAAGTAATAATGAAATTTTGGGTGCTGGATTTGAAACTACACCTTACTATCTTGTTGAAGAGAAGTTGACAGAATTAATTGAAAAATTCAATAGTAGTGAAAATAATGATTTGATAATGAAAGTTGCTTGTTTTCATGCTGATTTTGAAAAGATTCATCCGTTTATTGATGGTAATGGACGAACTGGGAGATTACTTCTGAATTTGGAGCTTATGAAGAATGGGTATCCGATTACAGTTATACGAAATGAAGATAGAGAGGAATACTATACTGCTTTGGAAACAGCACAAGTTGAATCAAATTACGAGTTGCTTGCTGATTTTATAGAAAAGAGTGTCGAAAATACTTTTTGGATGTATTACAAATATTTTGATGAAGATACAAAAATGAAATTTGAAGAATATTTAAAAAAGAATAGAATTAATCCGAAAGAAGTTTATCAAAAGAGATTTGAGGATTATCCAGAAACAGAGAGGGATTTTCCAAGAGATTGGGATAAATAGACATTACGATAAACTAATTGATTTACAAAAGATATACTTTGTATGTATAATAAACATAAAAGGAAGTGATGTTATATGGCAACAGTTAATACAAGTATTAAATTAGATGAAGAAACAAAAAGAGAAGCACAGAAATTATTTAAAGATTTAGGATTAAATTTGAGTACAGCAATTAATATATTTTTAAAACAGGCTATAAGAGAAAAAGGAATTCCCTTTTACATAAGTTCTCTACCTGAAAACTCAGAATTAGCTCAAGCGTTGGAAGAAGCTAAAAAAATAAAAAAGAATCCTTCAAATTATAAATCTTATGGTAGTCCTAAAGAAATGTTTAAGGATGTATTAGGAGAAGATTATGAAGGATAAAAAAGATAAATATTTATAAAAAAATGAATGGAGAAAAAAATGGAAAAGAAAATATACAAAGCAGTAAACTGGAATACCCCTGAAAATGATTATGTGGAAACTTTCTGGGAACAAAATATTAGACAATTTTGGATTGATACGGAATATATTCCGTCAAGGGATATTGACAGCTGGAATGCGCTTAAGCCTGAAATGAAATTGGCTTATTTACATGCGCTTGGAGGACTTACAATGCTTGATACATTGCAAAGTCATACTGGAATGCCAAAAATCATTGATCACATTGATTCACTGCAAAATCGGTCAGTACTTTCTTATATGTGCATGATGGAGTCGATTCACGCAAAATCTTACTCGACAATATTTACAACAGTGGCGTCAACTCGTGAAATAAATGAAACATTTAACTGGGTTCAAGAAAATCCGCATTTGCAGTATAAAGCCAATAAAATTGACAATTATTATCAAAAGATGAATAATCCAGAAGCTTCAAGAAGAGATATTGCAATGTCTTTGGCGGCTTCAGTTTACTTAGAAACTTATTTGTTTTATAGCGGATTCTTTTTACCACTTTGGCTTGCTGGACAGGGAGAAATGGTGGCAAGTTGTGATATAATTAAGAAAATTATTGCGGACGAGTCAATTCACGGAGTATTTGTCGGACTGCTTTTCCAAGAATTATATAATTCATTTGATGAAGAAACTAAAAAAGGAATGAGGGATGAATTAAAGACATTGCTTTACGACTTGTATGAAAATGAATGCAGATATACCGACGAAGTATATGGAGATATTGGGCTTACAGGCGACGTTAAGGAATATATCAGATACAATGCCAATAAAGCGCTTATGAATCTGGGATTTGAAGAAGAGTTTGAAGTAAAAAATGTTAATCCAATTGTGTTAAATGGACTTAATGTGGAAACTACTCAACATGACTTTTTCTCTAAAAAATCTACAAATTATGAAAAAGCGTTGGAAGTTGTGCATTTACATGATGATGACTTTGGATTTGATGACGACGATGATGATGATTTTGACATATAATTATTAAAATTTATAAAAATAAAAAAACATTAAAATTATTGTTTAAAAATTTTTAATTTTTTGAGTTATGTGATATAATAATACTGAAAATTGAAAATAATTTGAGTTTAGGAGTGGCTGAGTATGAAAAAAATTAGAAAAATTGGGATTATGTTTTTAGTTTTGGCAATTTCTATAAGTGTGATAGCTTGTGGAAATCAAAATAAAAGTAAAAAAGTAAATGATTTTTCTTCTAAAACAGAGAAAGAAAGTGAAGAAAAATTGAAAGCTTCTTATGGTGACGGAGAAAATCGTGATTTTACAACTGACGGAAAACTTCACGAAGATAAATTTCTTAATAAAAAATTTGGATATACTGATACTTCTGATGAATTTGAAATAAAAAAAGATGCAAAAGGATATTATGTCATAAGTTACTATTATGATGAAGATAATGAAGATGCTCAAGCAGAAAAGGAAGTAAGAAGATTAAAAGTTTATAAAAATTTTGCGCTTGTAAAAGAAGATGACGATAATAGTATGGTCTATGCTTATGACACAAAATTAAAAAAACTTGTATTTTTAAATTCAAATGGTAAAATCTTTTTGGAAGCAACTGAAATGGAATAAAAAAACAATTTTAGAATAAAAAAATGAGAGTGTTCAGAGTTTTTTTTGTAAATTTGTATAAAAAATTGTTAAGTATAGCGATTTTTTAATAAAAAGATAGCAAGAAGTCTCCAACTTCTATAATTGGGAGTAGTTCACAATATTTGCATATAAAAAATTTTTATACACTAAAATTTGAGATAAAAATTAGGGAGAATGTATTTTTCTCCCTTTTTGTAATTATCGTAAAAATTCTTTTTCAAAATCATCTTCGCTAAGTATTCTAATTCCTAAATTATCAGCTTTTTCTAACTTACTTCCAGCTTTTTCTCCAGCAATTAAAAAATCCAAATTTTTTGAAACAGCAGATAAATAATTTCCACCTTTTTCTAAAATTATATCTTTTATTTCATTTCGTTTATATTTTTGTAATTTTCCAGTTGCAAGGAAATTTTTTCCTTTTATTGGATTATCTCTAACTTCTTTTAGTTCGTCCTCTTCAAATTTAAATTTTAAGCCAATTTCTTTAAGTTCTGTAATAATTTTCCAGTTATTTTCGTTATTTAAAAAAGTGTTTACGGCGATTGCAGCTTTCTCTCCAATTCCTTTTACTTCCAAAAGTTCTTCAACTGACTTTTCTTTTAAAACATCAATATCTTTAAAAGTTTTACTCAAAAGGTTGGCGTTAAATTTTCCAACAAATGGGATTCCAAGAGCATACAGAACTTTGGAGAAGTCCTGATTTTTACTTTCATTTATGCTGTTTAACAAATTGTCAACACTTTTTTTCCCCATCTTTTCCAAATTTTCTAATTCATTGCGATAATTTCCCAAAAAATAAATATCGACTACGGTTTTAATTTTTTCAAGTTCAATAAATTTTTCTACAATTTTTTCTCCCAGACCTGAAATATTCATGGCATCCCTTGACACAAAGTAGGAAATTTCTCTTTTAATTTTTTCAGGACAATGTGGATTTAAGCATTTTAGCGCAACAAGGCCCTCTTCTTTTACAAGTTTTGTGCCACAAGCAGGACAGCTTTCAGGTTCTTTTATTTCTTTTTCAGTCCCTTTTCTGTCATCAAATACGACATTTACAACTTGCGGTATAATTTCTGCCGCTTTTTCGACAATCACATTGTCCCCAATTTTTATATCTTTTCTACGAATTTCATCAAAGTTATGAAGACTAGCTCTTTTTACAACCGACCCTGATAAATTCACAGCTTCCAGCTCTGCAACAGGTGTCACAACTCCCGTTCTTCCTACTTGAAAAGTCACATCCAAAAGTCTTGTTTTAACTTGTTCAGCAGGAAATTTATAAGCGATTGCCCATCGTGGACTTTTTGTCGTGTAGCCCAAAGTTTCATAAAATGAGAAATCGTTTATTTTTATGACAAGTCCATCGGTTTCATAATCCAATTTTTCTCTTTTTATTCGCCATTTTTCAATAGATTTTTCAAGAGTTTTAAAGTCAGAATATTCTTCAAAGATTCCAGTTGTTTTAAATCCCAGTTTTTCAATAAATTTAATACTTTCCAAATGTGTTTTAATTCCATAATTTTCCGCATTGACCAAATAATAAAGATAGCAGTCAAGTCCTCTTTTTGAAACAATTGTGGAATCCAGCTGTCTAATTGTTCCTGAAGCCGCATTTCTTGGATTTGCAAAAACTTCTTCCCCATTTTCTTCCCGCTCTTCATTTATTTTATTAAAATTTTTAATCGGCAAAATAATTTCCCCACGAACTTCCAGCGAAATCGGCTCTTTCAGTTTCTTCGGAATGGATTCGATTTCCATAATATTTTCCGTCACATCTTCTCCAATTTTCCCGTCGCCACGAGTGACTGCTCTCGTTAAGTTCCCATTTTCATAAATAAGGCTGATACTAAGTCCATCCAATTTCAGTTCCAGAATATATTCAATTTTTTCAGAAAAATTAATTATTTTTTTCACTCTTTTGTCAAAATCTTCGATTTCAGCGATATTATAAGTATTTGATAAACTTAGCATAGGAACTTTATGTTCAACTTTAGAAAATTTATTACTCGCAGTCCCTCCAATTTTTTCAGTCGGAGAAACATCAATTTCTAAAAGAGCGGGATATTCTTTTTCCATCTCTTTTAACTTTCGCAAGAGTCCGTCATATTCCATATCTGAAATAATTGGATTATCTTCGTTGTAATAAAGATTATTATATTTTTCAATTTTGCTTTTCAAATTTGTATAATTTTTTAATATTTCATTATCAAGTGAGTTCATTTTTTCTTTTTCCTTTTCTTTTTTGATTTTTTTTATTTTTAAATTTAGTATATCATTTTTTGAGAAAATTATAAATAAAAATTTTTAAAGAGAGAAATAGAAAATAGAGAAATAGAAAATGAAGTTTTTTATTTATTGCAAAAAAAATTTAAAAAAAATTTTGAAAAAACAAAAAAATATGGTAAAATAAGTTCGTAGGAAAAGTTCCTACCACTCCAAGAATTAAAAAATAAGGAGAAAAATCAACTCAAAGTCAGTAAATATAAGGTTTAGGAGTTACGGAAAATCATAAAAAAACAGCAAAAAATAACAAAATTTAAGCAAAAAAATGTGATTTTAATGTCTGAAAAAATCTCTGTAATACTGATAAATAAAGGATTTTATTGAAAATACGGGTTGAAGTAGTGTATCCATTAAAACAAGGATTGAAACTTAGTAATCCCATAAACTCTTCTACATTGTATTCAATTGTTGAAGTAGTGTATCCATTAAAACAAGGATTGAAACATTAGTTTTTGACCTTCTAGCATTATACCAGTAGGTAGTTGAAGTAGTGTATCCATTAAAACAAGGATTGAAACCACTATGGGTCTATGTTCCCAAAATCTCTATCAATTTTGTTGAAGTAGTGTATCCATTAAAACAAGGATTGAAACAATTTAAAGAATAAGTATGGTCATGAGAAAGAACAATAGTTGAAGTAGTGTATCCATTAAAATAAGGTTTAAAATTATCATTCAAATATTTTTATTAAATTAAAGAAAGTGTAAGAGCTTTCTTTTTTTAATTAATTATAAAATAAAAATATATTGATTTTTAAAATTATATTTTGTATAATAAAATATATGCTTATAAGCAAAGAAAGGAAATTAAAATGGGAACATTATTTAAATTATTTTTTTCATTTGCAAAAATGGGACTTTTCACATTTGGTGGCGGATACGCTATGCTTCCAATGATAAAAAGGGAAGTTGTTGAAAAAAATAAATGGGCTACAGAAGACGAAATTATGGATTATTATGCGATAGGACAAGTGACTCCAGGAGTTATTGCGGTAAATACGGCAACATTTGTTGGACATAAAGTGAAAGGTCTTATCGGATCTATATTTGCAACGATGGGAATGATTGTCCCTCCTATTATAGTTATAACTTTGATTGCTTTATTTTTGAAAAACTTTTCTCATCTGATGGTTATAAAATACGCTTTTAATGGAATTCGTGCATGTGTCTGTGTGCAAGTTTTTCAAGCAATATTTATGATGGCAAAAAAATCACTTCCTGACTTTATCTGTATTGTGATATTTATTCTTGTAATTGTATTTTCAGTTACGAATATATTAGATCCAACTTTACTTGTGATTTTGGCAGGAGTAACAGGAGTTATTATTAAAAACTTTACAAGAAAAAAAGATGATAGGAAAAATAATGGAGTTGGTCAAAAAACAAATAATGGGGGTGGAAAATAATGAATGAAATATTAAAACTGCTACATTTATCAATAGAATTCGGAAAAGTGGGACTTTTTTCAGTTGGTGGAGGACTTGCTACTTTGCCGTTTCTTTATCATATGGGACAGAGAACACATTGGTTTACCGCTAATGATGTGTCGGATATGATAGCGATTTCTCAGTCAACACCTGGACCTATGGGAATTAATATGGCAACTTCAGTTGGATTTACAATAGCGGGACTATGGGGAGCAGTAATTGCGCCAATTGCACTTACAATACCATCGATAATAATAACTATTATGATTTCTAACGCACTAAGAAAATTTCAGGATTCAGTTTTGGTGCAAGATATTTTTTATGGATTGAGACCAGCTTCTATTGCACTTATTGTAACAGCTGGGATTAGTGTAGCAAAAGGGTCTTTATTTGATATAGAAAAATACAATTTGTCAAAAAATATTGTCAATTTGTTTGATTACAAATCCATTATTTTGGCAATAATTATTGCAATACTTACAAAGTTTAAGTTTAATCCCATACTTTTAATTGTATTATCGGCAATTGCAGGAATAATTTTCAAATTTCAATAAAATAAATTAAATTTAAAAATTAATAAAATTAATAAAATAAAAGGAGTGATTTAATGGCAACATCACAATATAAAAATTCATATGATTTTTTACAAAATGATTTAAAAAATAGAATTTTACTGCTAGATGGAGCTATGGGGACAATGATTCAAAAGCAGAATTTGACTGCGGATGACTTTGGTGGCGAAAAATACGAGGGGTGTAACGACTATCTTGTGTTGACAAAACCTGAAATTATTAAAAATATTCATAAAGAATATTTGAAATCTGGAAGTGACATCATTGAAACAAATAGTTTTGGAGCTTTGGACATTGTTCTAAAAGATTATGATTTGGAAGACAGAGCTTTTGAAATGAGTAAAAGAGCGGCGGAGCTTGTAAATGAAGCAATTTTAGAGTACAGAAGTGAAAATCCTGATGATACTAGGCATCTTTATGTTGCAGGAGCTTTAGGACCATCTAATAAGTCAATTAGTGTTACTGGAGGAGTTACTTTTGATGAACTTGTCCATACATACTATACAGCTGTTTCAGGGCTTCTAGCTGGGGGAGTGGATTTAATCCTGTTTGAGACAATTCAAGATACAAGAAACTTAAAAGCTGCGTATTTAGGGCTTAAAAAGGCTATGGAAGAAAATTATACCGTGCCGCTTATGTTGTCATTTACGATTGAAAGTACAGGAACGACACTTGCCGGGCAAACTGCGGATGCCTTTTATTACGCTGTAAATCATATGCATCCATTTTCTGTCGGATTAAACTGCGCAACTGGACCTGAATTTATGACTCAGTTTTTAAAAACATTAAATGATATTTCAAATACTTATATTTCTGTTTATCCAAATGCAGGGCTTCCAAATGAAGATGGAGAATATGAAGAAACTCCAGTAACTTTGGCAAATAAATTAGAACCTTTTTTCAAAAATAAATATTTGAATATCGTAGGTGGATGCTGTGGAACTACGCCAGATTACATTAAAAAGATTAAAGAGAAAACTGTGAACTATGAACCTAGAAATATTGATAAAAATAAAAATTTTAATAATTTATCTGGGCTAATTTCGCTTGAAACTCCTAAAGATAGACCAATTTATGTGGGAGAACGAACAAATGTAATAGGTTCAAGAATTTTTAAAAATCTTATTGCACAGGAAAAATTTGATGAAGCGACTGAAGTTGCAAGACTTCAAATTAAAGGGGATGCCGATGTAATTGATGTCTGTCTTGCAAATCCAGATAGAGATGAAGTTGCCGATATGAAAGCATTTTTGGAAAAGGTTTCAAAATTTGCAAAAGTGCCGATAATGCTTGACTCGACTGATATAAATGTTGTTGAAAAAGGGCTGACTTATCTTCAGGGAAAGGGAATCATTAATTCGATAAACTTGGAAGACGGGGAAGAAAAATTTAAGAAAATGGCTGAGGTTATCAAAGAATTTGGAGTTGCGGTTGTTGTGGGGCTTATTGACGAAGAAGGAATGGCTGTTTCGCTTGAAAAGAAAATTAAAGTGGCAAGACGAAGTTATGAGCTGCTTACAAAAAAATATGGAATTGATGAAAGAGATATAATTTTTGATACGCTTGTTTTCCCGGTTGCGACAGGAGACCAGAAATATATTGGTTCTGCAAGTGCGACAATTGAAGCTATTCGAGAAATAAAAAAAGAAATGCCTAATGTTAAAACAATTTTGGGAGTAAGTAACATTTCGTTTGGATTGCCGATTGCGGGAAGAGAAGTGCTAAATACTTATTATATGAATAAAGCTTATGAAGCTGGGCTTGATTTTGCGATTGTAAATACTGAAAAAATTATTCCGATGGATGAAATTTCAGATGAAGAAAAAGAGATGTCAGAAAATATTTTGTTTCATACAGATGATGAAAATGTTTCAAAATTTGCAAATTTCTATAGAGATAAAAAAGCGACTAAGAAAAAAGTTGATGTAAGTAACTTGACGGCGGAAGAAAAAGTTGCAAATTTGGTTGTTGAAGGAAGTAAAAAGGATTTGACAATTTTATTAGATGAACTTTTGAAAAAATATACTCCAATTGAAATAATAAATGGGCCTTTGATGACTGGAATGGACGAAGTTGGAAGACTTTTTAACAAAAATGACTTAATTGTTGCGGAAGTTTTGCAAAGTGCGGAAGTTATGAAAGCAAGTGTAGCATATTTAGAGAAATTTATGGAAAAAGACGAGTCATCTGTGAAAGGTAAAATAATTATGGCAACTGTAAAAGGTGATGTGCACGACATCGGGAAAAATTTGGTTGGAATAATTATTGGAAACAATGGCTACGAAGTAATTGATTTGGGAATTAATACTCCTGCGGAAAAAATTCGAGATGCTGTGGTAAAAGAAAAAGCTGATTTTTTAGGACTTTCAGGACTTCTGGTAAAATCTGCGGCTGAAATGGTGAATACTGTTGCTGTGTTGAGAGAAGCGGGAATTTCTATACCGATTTTCGTTGGAGGAGCTGCTCTTACAGAAAAATTCACAGTTAATAAAATTGAACCAGCTTATGAAAATAATATTGTAATTTATTCAAAAGATGCGATGACAGCACTTTCTGACTTGAATAAAATGATTGACGAAAAGAAATTTGAAGAATTTAGGGAATATTTGCAAAAACGAAGAGATTTACTTTTAATAAAAGATGAAAAAGAACTGCAAAAATTAAAAGTAAAACAGACAGTTAGCGATATTAAAGATAAAGACGGAACTTTTGACTATTCTAAAATTGAAATTCCAAAATATAATTTTGAGAAAATTTATAAGCCTGAAACTTTGAACAAGCAAATTATTACAAATATAAAGGCAAAAGATGTATTTCCGTTTATCAATTTACAAATGCTTATCGGAAAGCATTTAGGTCTTAAATGGATTGTTGGAAAAATGCTTGAAAAACAAGATCCTCGTACAGTAAAAATGTATAATGAAATTAAAGAGATTATTGAACACGGCGATGAATATTTTGATATAACTGCAATTTACAAATATTTTCCTGTGCGGCGAAAATATGGTAAAGAAAAAAACGAATTTTCGTTGGAAATTTTATCCGATGATTTGAGTAAAGTTATCGAAACATTTAATTTTCCAAGACAGAAATACGGTCAATATTTGTCATTAAACGATTATGTAAATCCTGATGGAATAGATTATGTAGGATTTTTTGTTGCAACAGCTGGAGAGAAGTCAAGAATTGTGTCTAACGAATTAAAAGCAAAAGGTGAGTTTTATAAAGGACATTTGGTAAATTCGATAGGACTGGAACTTGCGGAAGCTACTTCTGAGTATATTCACCAAATTATGAGAAAAGATGTGGGAATTATTGATAAAGAATTGCAAACAGAAGATATATTAAAAGCAAATTATCAAGGTAACCGTTATTCATTTGGATATCCAGCGTGTCCAGATTTAAGCGACCAGAAAAAATTGTTTAAATTGTTAAAACCTGAAATTTATGGAATAAAACTTACTGATGAATTTATGATGTATCCTGAAGCATCTGTAAGTGCTATCGTATTTTCACAGCCATTTTGCAAATATTTTAATATGTAAAATTTTATTTAGTTATATTTTATTTATTGAAAATATTTTAAGAATAAAAATAAAATAAGGAAACTTAATTTATATTTTTAAGTTTCCCTATTTTTTAATAAATATATTTTAATTAATTACCATTTATATTTTTCTTAATGTTATCCCATAGCTCTTCGCCTTTTTTCATCACTTCCTGTCCAATTTGGCTAGATTGAACATCTTTTATTCCTTTCTCAATACTTTTTAGCATTTCTAATGCTTTTTCAACTGTCACTTGTTTTGAAGAATATAACTCTTTTCCTTGTTCCAACAATTTTGGACATTCTTTGTCAAAACTTGCGTCGCCTGTTTGAACACATTGAGCGTTTTTAAACATTTCATTGGATTTTTTTACATTTTTGAGAGCTTTTTCTCCATTTTTTATACCTTCTTCAGCTTCTTTATTCTGAACATTTCGAGTAAAGGCGCTAAGTAAATCCTTTGTATTTCTTTCACTTTCTTCAAACATTTTGTTTATTCTATTTTGTTCTCTTCTTACATTATTTTGTATGGCTGCATCATTTTCATTTTCAGATGAACTATTTAAATTCTTGTTAGTTGCAGGGATATTTTGAGAGTCAGAAGAAGTAGTATTATTATGACTTTGTACAGTTTCTCCATTTGGTCCAGTTGAAACTTCAGGCATCGAACTTGTTGGCTGCAGTTGAGTTTGAGCTGTGCTGTCAGATCCCATGCCATTATTTTGAGTAAGTGAATAGATATTGTAAACTCCGCTTATTACAAAAACAACAAAAGAAAAATAAAACAAATAGCAAATAACTTTATCAGTCGAAGTCTTTTCATCTCTCAATTTTCCTTTTGCCTCATTCTTACCCATTCCATTTTCAACAAATTCCTTTAATTTTTTATTGTCTTCCACAGTTTTTTTTATGTATGGAATCCCTGCCAAAATTGCTACAACTAGCGAAAATATAAGTAACATTATCATCATTACCATAAAAAATCATCTCCCTTTTAATTATAAAAAATACAAATCCACACACAATGCGGATTTTTACTTGTATAACTCACTTTATGTTTTTTATTTTTTTTTATCAAAAGCGTATCACCACTCGATAATTTTACAATTTCAGAATTTTTAAAATAAGTTATTTCAGCATTTCCTTGCACCAAAATTACAAATTCATTCTTATCACAACTTTGCCAGTCGGTAGTTTGACCTTCTGAAATAATTCTTTCGATTTTTATATTTTTATTTTTTTCCAAAATTGTTATAATTTCTTCATTATTTTCAAAATTTTCAAATTTTTTCAAATCAAAAATGTTCATATTTACCTCAACTATCGTGTTCCTTTTCAGTTTCTGTAATATCTATAAATTTAAATGTCCTTTCTTTTTTATTGTTTTTCCCTTTTTTATTTTCCAATTGTGCCACTCTTTGTGCCATTTCATTTTGTTTTTTTATTAACTCGTCCAACTTATAGTGCAAATCTTCAATTACAATCTCATTTTTTAAATTCACTTTATAATCATTCAAAGACTTTTTCTCATCAAGTTTCTTTGATTTGTTTTGATTAATTATAATAAGTGAACAAAATAAAAGCATAACAAAAGACAAAATTGCATTTAAAATTACAAAAGAATAAGAATCAAACTGTTTATTAAATATAAATATCAAATTTATAAAAAGCCAGATTGCCACAACTGCGATAACTAAGTTGATAAATTTTTTGCTTCCAATAAATCTTGAAATTTTATTTGAAATTTTTATTTTTTCATCTTTTTCTTCTTTTATAACTTTAGAAACTTTTTGCTCTAACAGAATATGTATTATTTCTTCTCTTTTTAAGTCATCATCTACACTTTTAAGCATCTGTTTTAAAGAAATTTCTTTATTTTCAATGCTTTTTGATTTTGTTTTGACCGTTTTCAATTTTTTACTCCTTTTCATAATTTTTTGTCCTTCTCCCGTTTATTATGATAACATTTTAATAAAAAAAATACAAGCATTATACCAAAATACATTTAAATTTTTTTACTATGAATTCACTAAAAGCTCTTTTAGTAAAGTATAAATTTTAAGTATACTATTAATATTTTTTTATTAATTCAAAGAGCAAGATATGTTATTTTCAAGTGCACCATCTATTTTTATATATTTTAATTTCCCATTTTTGTCAGATTTTTTCAATTCGCTATTTTTATATATAATTATAATTTTTCCAACTCCTTAACTATATCTTCAAGATCTTTAAAAAAAGATGCACTATCATAAACTTTTCTTCTCATTTCACTTTCTCCCCAAAGTTTTTCAATTTTATCTTTGCCAGAATACTCAGACGGAACATTTCCTAAATACTGTAACGAGTTTATTTCATGTTGTTTATATGCATTACCTGAATATTTTTTTTTCACATATCCAGAAAGTTCTATTTCATAACTGAAATCTAGTTTTTCAACTGATTTAGTTTTACTTTCCTGAAATATAAATTCTTTTTTTACCATTTGTCCATCGTTATTTTTAACCTCTTTTACTTGAGATAAATTTTTTATTTGGCTAGGATACGTAGAAACTTGATAATTATCTGTAACTTTACAATTTATTTGGACTTCAGCCTCACTTGAATATTTTGTATAAACTCCAACTTTGGATAAATGACCATTTATATATGCAGGGACATGGCTATTATCACAACCAGAAATGTTATATTTTACGTAGGCTTTTTTAGAATACTCTGCAATTTTCTCTTTTGAATCTTTAAAATTAGGGATAATTTCTTGTACCTTTTTTAATTTTTCTATTGATTCTCTGTATCCATGTTTAGTTACAGCACCCGAAGTTCGTACAGCACTTTGGTAAAGCTTGTCTGCTTCTTGATAATCAGCTTTTTTTTTGAGTTCTCTAATTTTTATATACATATTTTTATAATTTTTCTGATATTGTCCATAAGTTTCTTGTGCTGCTTCATTTAATTTTTGTGCTTCACGGTATTCTTCAGCTTTTTCTTTTATATTGGCATATTCTATGAGTTTATCAGCTTCAGCTTGAGACATTTTTCTTGATATTGATTCATATTTTAAAATTTTATTTTCATCTATTTTTTTAATTTCACTTAATTCTTTAGTATAACCAATCATATTTCTGTAATATTCATCAAGTATTGAAATAATATCTCTAGAATATTTACCTTCCAATTCTCTTGTTTTTATACGTTCATCTATAATTTTATAAATTTCGCCTAAAAGTTCATCGTCATCATATTTTGACAAAAAATCAGTAAAATTTGAAGATTGAGAGTAAACATCAAATAATGGCATAAATTTTATAAAGTCCTTCATAACCATCTTGTCTTTCTTTTAAATTACTGCTTCCAGTTTCTGTTTTATAATAATTTACAATATTAGAAAACTTTTCCATAATTTCATTTTTAATATCTGGTTTAATTTTTCCAACTTTATTTGGATGTTTCTCAAAATAACTCAAAGTAAGATATATGCTTCTTATATACTCTTTATTATCATACGCCTCTTGTGCCTTTTTTAATTCACAAGATACAATGGTAAATAACAGCAATAAAATTAAAAATATTTTTTTCATAAGAACAGATCCTTTCAATTAAAATTTTTTATTTTTTTATTATTTTAACTCAGATACATCTATATACCTTCTAGAATCATCAAAAATATATTTCCTATTCCTTCTCCCACAGATTTTAAAAAATTCACTCCAGTCTCACTATCATAGATATACTTTGAAGTAGATAAATTTTTAGAAAAATCCTTTTTAATTTGTTTTCTAATTTTTAGTTCTCCATTTTTTTTATAGTATTCGCAGCTCCATTTATCAGTTTCAATTTCTTTACAACTCATTATTTTCGCTCCATTGGAATTATATTCTTCATACAAATCTTTTATTTCCATATTTATCATATCGTTATTTTTAGCAATTCCAGTATATTTCAAATTTCCATTTGGATAATAAACTTTTTGTGTTTGATTTTCAAGAGTTCCATTTTCAAAAGTGTATTCCCTCTCAATTTTCCCGTTTTTTCCAAAGATTTTTATAGTCTTTGGCATTTGATAACTCTGTCCTTTTTTATTAGCTTGTAAAACTTCCATTTCTGATAAAACTTTTTTGTTGCCATTATAGTAAATAAATTTTCCGTTTTCTTTTCCATTGGATTTATATTCTGCGGCCAAATTTCCGTTGATATATTGATTTTCTGATTTTAAAAACCCATTTTCATAAATTTTTTGTGAAGCAGTTTTTTTATTTTTATCATATTTTTGGATAATTACTTGATTCTTTTCTTTGTCAATCTCCTTTGTCTCTTCAATATTTCCGTCCAGAAAATATTTGTAATAAGAAATGAGGTTTCCGTTTTCATAAAAATTTATATTTTTTATGTTATCTTTTATTTTTTGAACTGCAATTCCAGTAAATAATTTATTATTTTCTTTTTCATAAGCTAGATTATTATTTAGTACAATTTGTGTATCATAATCCAATATTTTTTCTGCTTCAATATTTTTTATTTTTGAAAAATTTTCCAATTTTGAAATACCTGAAATATTTCTCAAACTTTGGGATTTCGCTATAATTGGTAAAAAGCAAAATGTACTAACTAAAATTATTTTTTTTATTTTATTTTTCATAACTATAACCTATCCATCGCATCAATTATTTGATTTAATTCTTTTTCTAAATTAGATTTTTCTAAAATTTTATTTCTCATTTTGGTTTCATCTAAAGGTTTTTCTATTTTATCCTTATCTTTATATTCTTTTGGAATATCTCCTGTATATTGGAGTGAATGCACCTCATTCTTTTCTGAAAGATTATTTGAATATCTTTGTTTTACAAGACCTGATACTTCTATTTCATAGTTAAAACTTATTTTTTCGATTGCTAGACTTTTAATTTTTTGAAATATAAACTCTTTTGTAACCTTTTCACCAGCATTATTTACAATTTCCCTTATTTCTCTCAGATTCTCAATATTGCTAGGAAATGTAGAGATATTATAGTTATCAGTAACTCTGCAATTTATTTGAACTTCAGCAGAATTTGCAGAAGTTTTCTTACCAATGACATTTTCTAATTTTTTATCTAGATATTTTTCAACCCAGCTATTGCTGCACCCAAAAATATTATATTTTACATAAATTTTATCTTTATATTTTGAAATCAAACTTACAGAATTTTTATAATTTGGAACAAGTTCATTTGCTCTTTCTAAATCCCAAACTGCGTTTCTATAGTCATTTCTAGTTTTAGCATTTTTAAGGCTTGATAAAGCGATATTATATGCATTTTCTGCTGCTTGCAAATCAGCCTTTTCTTTTAATTCCTTTGTTTTAATTGAGACTTTTTTTGCATCTTGGTGAGTTATTACAAAAAGTTTATCAGCTTCTTCGTAAAATCTCTGTGCTTCTCTATAATTTTTTTTATTTTCACTTGCATTAGCAAATTCGATAAATTTATTAGCTTTATTTTTATTTATCTGCTTACTTATTTGTTCATATTTTAAAGCCATTTCATTAGATATTTTTGGATTTTTTTCCATAGAATCAATAAATTTTAAGATATCTTCATAGTAATTATTTATATCATTCGTCACATCTTTAAAATGGTCATAACCATAATATTCATAATTATAATTATTATTTTTTAATCTTTGCGTAATTATTTTTTCAATATTATTCAAAGATTCATCCAAAGGGTATTTTTGCTGAAAATCCGAAAAAGCTGAAGAGTTTTTATAAGTGTCAAATAATGCATAAATTTTAACTAATTCTTCATAACCTTTCTGTCTTTCGCTCAAATCACTGCTTCCTGTCATCTTTTTATAATGATTTGTAATATTCAAAAATTTCTCCATAATTTCATTTTTTATTTCAGGCTTAATTTTATTAATTTTTTTTGGATTTGTTTCAAAATAATTAAAAACTAATTCTATACTTTTTAAATATTCCTTTTTATTATAAGCTTCTCTGGCATCTTCTAATTCACATGACACAATCGTAAATAGCAGCAATAAAATTAAAAATACTTTTTTCAAACAAAACACATCCTTCCAATAAAATATTCTCTTTTTTACTTAAATTATACCATATTTTCGTTTATATAAAAGCTAAAATTTTATTTTTTTTGTCCCTCATCTTGCATATTATAAAAAATAATAGTATAATTATTTCATATAAAAAAATGAAAATGAAAAGAGGTATGTTATGAACTATAAAAGTACAAGAGAAATTAATCCAAGCAATGTGAAAAGTTCCACTTTTGCAGCACTTCATGGACTTTGTGAAGATGGAGGATTATATATTCCAGAAAAATTGCCAGATGTAAAATTGACTTATGATGAATTAAAAGACTTATCTTATCAAGAAATTTCAGAAAAAATTATAAAATTATTTTTTACAGAATTTTCAGAAAAAGAAATAAAAACTGCCATAAATAATGCCTACAACAGCAAAACTTTTAACGACAAAAACATCGTTCCGGTTCACAAATTAAATGATAAAGTGAGCTTTGGAGAATTATTTCACGGAAGAACATTGGCGTTTAAAGATTTAGCTTTATCACTTTTCCCATATTTACTTCTTTTAAGTAAAGAAAAACAACAAGAAGACAAAAAAATCTTAATTTTAGCGGCAACTTCTGGAGATACTGGAAAAGCGGCACTTGAAGGATTTAAAGATATTGACGGAATCAATATTGTCGTTTTTTATCCAAAAAATGGAGTTAGTCCAATGCAGGAAGAACAAATGAGAAAACAGCTTGGAAACAATGTGGAAATCGTTGCGATTAATGGAAATTTTGATGATGCTCAAAGCGCTATAAAAGTAATTTTTTCAAGTGATGAATTTAAAAAATATGCAAATGAACACGATGTTATGTTTTCAAGTGCAAATTCAATTAACATCGGAAGATTGTTCCCGCAAGTTATATATTATGTGACAACTTATGTAAATTTGGTAAATCCTGGAACAATTAAAGCTGGGGAAGAATTTAATGTAGTAGTTCCAACTGGAAATTTTGGAAATATCTTAGCTGGATTTATCGCCAAAAAACTTGGAGTACCAATCAAAAAATTTATTTCAGCTTCAAACAAAAACAAAGTTTTAGCTGACTTTTTCCAAACTGGAACATATAATAAAAACAGAGACTTTTATGCAACAAATTCACCATCAATGGACATTCTTCTTTCATCAAACTTTGAAAGATATTTATATTATGCGTTAAATGAAGACAGCAAGAGAGTAAGCGAATTAATTAAAAACTTGCTTTCAGGCGGAGAATTGTCAGTAAGCGACGAAGAACTAAAAAATATTCAAAATGAATTTTACGGAGAATTTGCAAACGATGAAGAAACTGTAAGTGCGATTAAAAAAATTTATGAAAATTACCATTATTTAATGGATCCCCACACAGCCGTTGCCTATTCAGTTTACGAAAAACTGGATGAAAAACATCTGGACAAAGACATTCACACTGTAATAATGTCAACTGCTCATCCATTCAAGTTCCCAGCTCCGATTGCAAAAGCATTGGGAATTGATGATACAAAAGAACCTTATGCAATTTTGGATGAAGTATCAGAAATTACTGGAGTAAAATTTCCTGAAAAATTGACTGAAGTTAGAAATTCTGAAATTAGATTTTCAGATGTGATTGATAAGGCTGATATTCAGAAATTTGTGAAAAATTATATAAAAAATTTGAAATAATTAAATAAGTTTATTAAATAATTTGAAAATAAAAAACTGTATATGAATAATTAATAAATAAATTCAAATACAGTTTTTATTTTTTATTTTTTTTATTTTATTCTATATCAATTCTACCTTCCAGCGATTTTCCAAGCGTTAAAATATCGGTATATTCAATATTTCCGCCAATTGGGATTCCACTTGCAATTTTTGAGACTTTTATATTTTTTCCTTTTAAAATTTTAGTCAAATATAAATTTGTCGTTTCTCCTTCCAAATCTGGATTTAGAGCTAAAATAACTTCCTTGACAGAACCATCTAATCTATTAATTAAATTTTTTAAATTCAAATCTTCAATAGTTATTCCATTTAGCGGATCAATTTTTCCACCTAAAACATGGTAAAGTCCAAAATAAGTGTCCGACTTTTCAAAAGCAATCACATCTCTTACACCTTCCACGACACAGATAACATTTTTATCCCTTTTATCGTCTGAACAAATTTCACAGATGTCGTTTTCTGACAGATTTCCGCAAATTTTACAGTGCTTAATTCCAGAATGTGAAGTTTTAATCGTATTTAGCATTTCATCAATTTCATTTTCGCTCTTTTCCAATATATCAAAAGCTATTCTTTGTGCACTCTTTCTTCCAATTCCAGGAAGTTTCGCAAAGACATCTATCAAATCATCTAATTTTTTCATTTTTTTTACTTTTCTCCTTAATTTTTATAATTTTTTTATAATTTTATTACTAGTATATTTTGAAAATTATTCAATTCATTTTCTATTTCAGAAGTTGCTAATATTTTCATAGTAACTCTGTCGGAGTAGTTTTTTTCCAATATTTCAATTTTATATTCATCTTTTTTGCTGTTCAAAAAAAGTTCTATCTCTGAAGTATATTCATATTTATAGTCTATTATAAATGTTGATTTTTGTATATATTCCACAATTTCAGCTTCATTTACAGCAAGTTTAGCTGTTTTGGCATAATTTCTGATAAGTCCTCCAGCTCCCAATTTTATTCCGCCAAAATATCTCGTTGCGACAATTGCCACATTGTAGACATCTAAAATATTTAAAATTTCAGCCATAGGTTTTCCAGCAGTATTTGAAGGTTCTCCGTCGTCGTTGTATTTAAAATATTCCTGTCTATTTTCAATGACACGGTACAAAGGAACATTGTGAGTAGCGTTTGGATGCATTTTTTTTATTTTTTCTATGAAATTTTCACCTTCCAAAACTGTAGTAATAGGCTTAATATAACCAATAAATTTAGATTTTTTTTCTTCAAATTCGATTATAGTTTCTTTTTTTACTGTTTTCATTTTAATTCCTTTAACCAATTATTAATTAATTATTATAATTATTAATTTTTAAGATATTATTTATTTATTTGTTTGTTTTTGCTTCAGAATCTCTCAAAAGTTTTGCAACCTTTGTATCTTTTAATTTTTTTCTGTAAGTTTCATAAACTTTTTCATCTTTAATTGTTGCAGAACCTATGTATAGCAGTGTGTAAAGCGTCATCTCCCCATCTTTTGTAAATTCAAATTCTTTATCTTTCGCTTTATTAGAAACATTGTTTATATAGTAATCCAGCGCTTTTAAGATTCCATCATTTGCTGAAATTTTTTCGATGGTGTTACTTTCCACAAGAAGTTCTAAATTTCTGTAAATATCGTCTGTCAAAGAAAATTTTTGTTTATTTTTTTCATTTGAAAAGTATTTTAAAATTCTTTTAAATTTTTCCACATTTTTATCAATTTCTTTTGTAGAATTTCTAATTGTTTTATTAATTTCATCCAGACTTTCTTCGAAATTCATATTTTGATTGTCATTTTCATCGTCATCGTTAGCAATTCCATTTATAATTTCGCCCGTATTTTCATCATAAAAAGACCCAAATGGCAAATCATCAGAGCTGTTTGGTAACTTCTCATCTCTGTAATTTTCAATTCCAGAATAGACGAAGTCCAGTAAATCCATAACAGGAGTTCCATTATAAATTTTTTTTAGTTCATCTTTGTATCTTTTTTCATCTTTCTTTTTATTAAATACGGTATACAAATTCACTTTATTAAGCAAATTATCAAATTTTTCGTTATATTTTTCACCTTTTTCCAAGTATTCTTTTGCCTTGTTAAAGTCTTTTTTATCAGAAAACATGTACCCATTTGCAATTAAATCGCTAACATAAAAATTTTTATTATCTTGTGCGTAAAGATTTTGCAATTTTTCCATTTTATCATCAAAATCTTCAGAAAAATCATCTTTTATTTCATAATCTAACTCGATAGTTTTATCAATTATTGATTTATTAACTCCAATTTTAGAAAGTTTATCTTTAATATTTTCAGCTCTTGTATAAGCCAAAGCGTTTAAACTAATTATAAAAAATATTAAAAGTAAAAAATTTTTTTTCATTTTCCCTCCATCTAATCAATTAATTAATTAAAGTTATTTAAACTCAAATTTATTTATTAATATTATTTTTTAATTATCTCATAAATAAATAAAATTTATTTTGTTTTATTTTGTTTTATTTTATTTTTATTGTAACATTTTATCCAAAAATTTGCTATCTTTTTCAGTTTCTTCTTTAATTTTTGATGCAACCCAAGTGTCTTCCAAACTAGAAATATTGACTGCTTTTTTTAGTTCGTCTGAAATTTGCTCGTTCATTAGTACAACATTAAAATATAATATAACTTCTGCACGAAGATTATAATTTTTTACTTCATCGCTGACTTTTGTAGTATTCACATTTTTCAAATATTCTGATACAGCTTTTTCAATTTCACCGTTATCATAATAATTTCTAATTTTGTTCAAAAAATATGTAAGTCGCATAAAGTGATATTCTTCATCTGAAACTCCTATTTTTTCTCTATCTTTTTCTTCCTTCAGCAAATTTAGAACTTTTTCAGTTTGGATTTGTTTTTCTTCAAAGTTATTTATTGTAAAAAGTTTTGCTAATTCAATAATTACAGGAGTATTTTTGTAAGTTTTAGAAATTTGGTTCATATAATTTTGGAAATTTGAAACTTCACCGTTATCGAGTGAATAGATCATTTTTGAAAAAATTTTTTCATATTCATATGGTGTATATTTTATAAATAAATTCAAATAATGTTTATAGTTTTCTCCCAATTTTTCTCCAAAAATCGTAATTAAATCCTGTGAGATTATATAATTTCTCTCATCTTTACCAAAAAGTTTTTTTAATTTTTCAATTCTTTGCGAAATAATTTTTTCGTCATCTTCAAAATATTGTGTATCCCTTATTTCATAGTTAAGCTTTATTGTTTCGTCAATAATTTCTTGTTTTATCCCTATTTTTGACAAAGTGCTTTGAATTTTTTCTTTTTGTGTAAATCCATAAATTTTTATATTCATTAAAAAAACTGCTAATATTAGAAAGAATTTTTTCATTTTTATCACATCCCAGAAATTTTATGTATTGCACTATAATTATATCCTATTTTTTTTAAATTCAAAATTTTTTTATAAAAATAAATTAAAATTCTTGAAATACTAAACAGTTGTAAATAAAAAAATAAAAAGGGAAAAAGTTATAAAACTATTCCCCAAAAATAATTATTATTTTAATTTTTAAATTTTTTAAAATTAGAAATTAACTATTCTCCAACTCTTTCTACTCTTAATGTATTAGTTGTTCCTTCTTTAGAAATTCCAGTAACTAATACTACTAAATCACCTTTTTTAGCTTCTTCGTGATTAGCTGCAATTTCTCTTGCTTTTGCAAAAAAGTCATCAGTTTTATCTAATCCTTTTTCTACATAAGCTCTAACTCCTCTTACTAATGCCAACTGTCTAGCAGTTTGTTCATTGTCAGTTAATGCGATTATAGGCACAGTTGGTCCATATTTTCTAATCATCTTAGGAGATCTTCCTGTTTTTGTCCAACATACGATTAATTTAGCATCCAATGAATGTGTAGTACTTACTGCACCACTTGAAATTGCTTCTGTAACAGAAATTTCTGATCCAGCTGGAGTTTCAACAGTTTTGAATTTCTTAAATTCATCTGTTCTTTTTGAAATAGTAGCCATCATTTTAACAGCTTCTACTGGATATTTACCTTTTGCAGATTCTCCTGATA
>ERZ773014.490-NODE-490-length-26986-cov-10.386840_pt1 | contig 26986 bp, 24 predicted proteins | sample MGYA00580841_ERZ773014 | MGnify/ENA primary metagenome ERZ773014 (study PRJEB29015, sample SAMEA2737989) | human oral metagenome | biome: human oral; feature: human-associated habitat; material: dental | place: China | collected 2067 ... | reverse complement strand
ATGATAACGGACTTGATGAATTAGATAGAAATATTTTGCTTTCAATTATAAATGTTTATAATGGCGGTCCTGTAGGAATCGAGACATTGTCACTTTTACTTGGAGAAGACAGACGGACAATTGAGGAAGTTTATGAGCCGTATCTTGTGAAAATTGGCTTTATAAAAAGAACGCCACGTGGAAGAGTTGTAACGGAATTTGGATATAAACATTTAGGTATTGAAAAAATATTGAGTGAAAAAGGTTAAAATATTTAAAATTCTATAAAAATTAAGTAAATTTAGAAAATATCATAGCTATATAGCTTGCTTTTAAATTAATTTTAGTAAAAAAATGAAAATTAGAAAATAAAAAATGAGGTGAAAAGCTATTGTTGACAGTGATAGCAGAAAAAGAAAATATTGATGAAAATAATGGAAAAATTTTGATAAAGGAGAAGTCAGATTGTAACCATATTCAAAATGTTTATCGTTTAAATGTAGGCGATAAATTGCGAATAGTTGATGGGGAATATGAATATTTTACTCAAATTATTGAAATTTCAAAAAAGGAAGTTGCTGTAAAAATATTGGAAAAAAATGAAGATAGTTATTCTTTAAATATAAATATTGATGTTGCGATGGGAATTTTAAAAAATGATAAAATGAACTTGGCAATTCAAAAACTGACAGAAATTGGTGTAAAAAGCATAATTCCTTTGAAAACTGAACGTGTTGTCGTAAGAATTAACGAAAAGAAAGAAAAATGGGATACAGTTGCAAGAGAAACTTTGAAACAATGTAGAGGAGTAAAATTTACTGAAATTTTGCCTGTAAAAAAACTCACGGAAATTGACTATAAAAAATACGACAAAATAATTTTTGCATATGAAAATAGCAATGAGTCAAAATCTTTATCAGAAATAATAAAACAGAAAGATAAAAATATTTTATATATAATTGGTCCAGAAGGTGGAATCACACAAGAGGAAGTTGATTTTTTAAAAAATAATAAGGCAATAGAAATCAGTTTGGGAAAACGTATTTTAAGGGCAGAAACTGCCGCAATTGTGGTGTGTGGCATTATTGCCAATTTTTATATGTAATTTTTTATTTTGATAAAATGTAAGAAATAAATTGAAAATTAGTGAAATATATAATATAATATACCTTGATAGTGGTATTTGTAGTAATTTTGTTAAATAAAAATAAACTTGTGAAATAGATTAAAAAAAAATAATATAATTTAAAGAAAGGAAATTTAGAGGATGAGTGAAATAAATAACAGTTATGAAAAGCAAGTTCAAGAGATAATTGCTATTATGGAGGATAAGAAGGCACAGGATATAAAGGTGTATGATATGAGAGGAAAATCACCATTTTTTGATTATTCAATCTTGTGTACGGGAAGTTCTTCGAGAAATATTGAAGCAATAGCGACAGATATAAAAAAAAGTTTGGATAATGTAAGAAATGTGGAAGGGCTTGATGAAGCGAACTGGGTACTTATTGATGCGGGAGATATGGTTATTAGTGTGTTTAGTAAGGATGCTAGGGATTATTACAGGCTAGATGATTTTTATAATGGTGTAAATGCAGAAGAAAATAAAGAAGAAATTGAATAAATTTTAATTTTAAAGTTAAAATGCAAATTATAGATTGTAATAGAATTTGAAGAGGAAAATTATGAGAGAATTAGATAAAGAAGAGAAAAATGTTCGGCTTATTGCCTTTATTGTTTTTGTAGGAGTTGTTTTTTTTATTTTAATTGCACGGCTATTTGTATTACAGATATTAAATGCTTCAGAATATGCTGAACAGGCATTGCAAAATAGAATCAGAACAAATGTGATAAAGGCCACACGTGGAGAAATTTATGACAGAGAAGGAAAACTACTTGCCAAAAATACGACTGGTTATCAGTTGATGCATTCACATACACAGTCTTTGGAAGTTAAAGATGTAGCTTTATTAAAAGAAATAAAAAATATGACGGCAGAACAAATTGATGCCAGACTTTCAAAAGAGCGTAAAATGACGGCTCAGCGTATAAAAGAAACAATATTCGATATAAGACAAATAAGTCAGCTTACAAATTATCCAATTGATTATTTGATAGATAGATTTTTTAAACAGCAAAGAATAGGGACAGATAAAAAAATTCTTGTTATTGAAGATCTGGATAAGGAAACAGCGGCAAGAGCAATTGAAAAAATCGATAATGACAGAATTGATATTGTGGAGTATAATAAAAGATTTTATCCTGAAGATCCTATTGCTTCCCATGTTATTGGATATGTAAAACCAATTAGTGAAAAAGAATTTAAGGAATTGGAAAAGGAAGGGTATAGAAATAGTGACCTGATTGGTAAAAAAGGTGTTGAACGTTCCTATGATAAAGAAATGAAGGGACAGGATGGGAAAGAAAATGTAGAAGTTGATGCTAAAGGAAATGTTATAAGACAGATGGAAACAACAGAAAGTGTTGCTGGAAAAAATGTTTATCTATCTATTGATTTAGAATTGCAAAAAGATATGACAGATGCTTTTGCAGGTAAAAGTGGAGCATTTATCGCAATGGAAGCAAAAACAGGTAAGATTATTACATTTGTTAGTAACCCTGAAATCAGTTTAAATTTATTAAGTTCTAGAATACCTGATAATCAATGGATGGAATTAGTAAACTCAAAATCAAAACCACTTGTAAATAAAGGAATTGCAGGTCTTTATCCACCAGGTTCAACTTTTAAGGCAATAACTGGAATGGGTATTTTGGAATCTGGAATTTCGCCTTCTGCCACTGTAACTTCAACAGGACAATATAGATTTGGTCATATGATATTCAGAGATTCGCATAAATCAGGACATGGAGTTACCAACTTCTTAAAATCTATTGAGCAGTCAGTAAATACCTATTATTATGTTTTTTCTCAAAAAGTAGGAATAAAAAATATAGTAAAATATGCTAAAGAATTTGGAATTGGTTCTAAAACTGGCATTGATATTCCAGGGGAAATGTCAGGAACATTACCAAGCCCAGAATGGAAAAAACGTAGATTTAAGAAAAAAGAGGACCAAAAATGGCTACCTGGAGATTTGATAAATATGTCTATTGGGCAAGGTTATGTACTTGTAACTCCAATTCAAATAGCTTCAGCTTATCAAGCTATCGCAAATAATGGACTGCAATTAAAGCCAACTGTTGTAGATAGATTTGTATCTTATACAGGAAAAGTTGAAAATAATGGTCCAAAAGTAGTAAGAAAATTAAAAGTAAGCGACAAAAATTTAAAATTATTACAAAATGCCTTGAAATTACCTGTAAGTGGACCAGGAGGTACAGCAAAAATACTTAAAATAGCAAATTATCCAGTTTCAGCAAAAACAGGAACCGCACAAAATTCAGGATTTGGTGACCATCACTCATGGATTGCAGGATATTTTCCATCAGATAATCCTCAAATTGTTTTTGTATCAATTGTAGAAGGTGGAGGATACGGAGGAGTAGCTTCTGGAAATATGGCACTTAGATTTATATTAAAATATAGAGATAAATATGTATTGAAAAAACCGCAACAGGAAATGAAAAAACAAGAGGAAGAAAAGAAAAAAGCTCAGGAAGCAAATAATAATAAAAAATTAGCTAAAAGATAAAGTATAAAAGGAAAGAAATATAAAAAAATAAAAAGAAAGAAGGAGGTGTCTACTAAATGTCAGAAAAAGAAAAAAATGATATTGGTAATCAAGTCTTAAAAAGAAATTTTTCAAAAAAAGAAGATATTAATAAAATAAAATCTTCCATGAAGAGATTTAGAAGAAAAAATACCAATAGAAGACATTTAGATGAAAAAAACGAGATACGTTATATTCCAAGAGTAAACGACAGGAACAGACACGTAGACAGAGAAGTGGATGGAAAAGAAGAAAAGATGTACGTAATTCCACTTGGAGGAATTGAGGAAGTCGGAAAAAATATGACAGCATTTCAATATAAAGATGAGATTATTGTTGTGGATGCCGGATTGACTTTTCCAGAAGATGAGCATTTAGGAATAGATGTTATTATTCCAGATTTTTCATATCTGGAATCAAATAAACACAAAATAAAAGGATTACTTTTAACGCATGGACACGAAGACCATATTGGAGCGATACCTTATTTTTATCAAAAATTAGGTTCGGAAAATATTCCAATGTACGGTGGAAGATTGACGCTTGCATTAGCAAGAGCAAAATTTGAAAAAAAAGATGCAAAATTGCCAAAAGAAAAAGTTATTAGCGGAAGAACTATCTTAAAAGTATCAAAATACTTTACAGTAGAATTTATAAGTGTAACTCACAGTATTGCTGACTGTTATGCAATCTGTATAAAAACTCCAGCAGCAACAATTTTACATTCTGGAGATTTTAAAGTGGATTTGACACCAGTTGATGGAGAAGGATTTGATTTTGGAAGATTGGCTCAGCTGGGAGAAGAAGGTGTGGATTTATTGCTTTCAGACAGTACAAATGCACAAATTCCAGGATTTACACCATCAGAACGAACAGTTGGAGAAAGTTTGAAAGACGAATTTTCAAAAGCCGAAGGAAGAATTATTTTAGCTGCATTTGCTTCACACGTGCATAGATTACAGCAAATCGTAAATATTGCAACAAAACATGGAAGAAAAATCGCAATTGATGGAAGAAGCATGGTAAAAATCTTTGAAATCTGTTCAAATCTTGGATATTTGAAAATACCAAAGGATATAATGATTGATATTGATAAAGTTGAAACATATCCAGCTGATAAAGTACTTATTTTGTGTACTGGAACACAAGGTGAACCGCTTGCGGCACTTTCAAGAATTGCAAATGGAACGCACAAATATATTTCATTAAGGGAAGGAGATACAGTTGTAATTTCAGCAACACCAATTCCAGGAAATGAGAAGGCTGCAACTAAAAATATTAACCAGTTAATGAAACGTGATGCAAATGTAGTTTTTGAAAAAGGAATAGGAATCCATGTATCAGGACATGGTTGTCAAGAAGAACAGAAATTAATGATAAATCTTGTAAAACCAAAATTTTTCTTGCCAGTACATGGAGAATATGCAATGATTAAAAAACATAAGGAACTGGCAATAGCGGTAGGAGTTCCTGAAAAAAATATTCTTTTGTCAGAAAACGGGGCAAAATTAGAATTGACTAAAAGTAATTTTAGAAGTGTTGGAAAAGTTCCTAGTGGAGCTGTATTTATTGATGGATTTGGAATCGGAGACATTGGAAATGCTGTATTAAAAGATAGACAAAATCTGGCAGATGATGGAATTGTTATTATTTCAATTTCACAATATAGAAATGGAAAATTCAATAAGCAAGTAGAACTTGTAACACGTGGATTTGTGTATAATAAAGATGCAGAAAGCTTGCTTTCTGAAACAAAGGAAATTGTTAAAGCAGAACTTAACAGCATGGAAAATGAAGGAATAAAAGAAATTGGTAAGATTAAGCAAAAATTAAGAGCAAAAGTAGGAGAGTTTTTAAATAAGGAAACAGATAGGGAGCCAATAATTTTGCCAATTATAATGGAGGTTTAGGATGATACAGCTTTCAAGTAAAGAGAGAGCTTTTTTAAGAAAATTGGCACATAACTTAGAGCCAATTGTGAGAATTGGGAAAGATGGAATTGATGAAAATGTATTGAAATCCATCGCAGAAGTCGTTAAAAAAAGAGAATTAATAAAAGTAAAGATTTTACAAAATTCGTCAGTTGAAATTGATAGAGAAATGGCAGACGAAATTGCTCGAGATACAAAATCAGTTTTTGTAGATAAAATTGGAAAGATATTAATATTTTTTAAACCAAAAACTACAAAAGATGCAAAAATTACACCTGAATTTAATGAATTTAGAAAAAGCAGAAAAAATAAAAGATAGAAATTTAAAAAGAGAGGAAAAAATAAATGAGTGGAGGAATATTATTTGGAAACAGACTTCTTGATGTAGCAGCGATTTCGTGTTTTTCAGCACAATTTTACAAAGTTTTTTTTCCTGTGTTCAAGGGTCAAAAACCTCAATGGGCAAGACTTGTCCAAACTGGTGGAATGCCAAGTTCCCACGCTTCAACAGTTGTTTCCCTTGTAACAGGTGTATTTTTGCTAAAAGGATTTAGTTCAATTGAATTTGCAATTTCCATGGTCTTTGCCGGAATTGTGCTGTATGATGCAACAGGAGTCAGACAGCAGGCTGGGAAACATGCAAGAGCTTTAAATACCTTAATAGATGCTATAGAACATCACGAAGGAATAGAGATAATTAATGAAAAATTTAAAGAATTGCTTGGACATACACCAGTAGAAGTATTTTGGGGAAGTGTTCTGGGAATTGTTATAGGGCTTTTATTTAAAGGGTATATATTAGGATAAAAATTTAATCACAGTTAGAATTTAGCTGTGATTTTTTACTTTCAAATTTAGTTTTGAAGTGTTTTTTCCATTATTAATTTTTATATTCCAGTAATTTGAAAAAAGTCTTAAAATATGATAGAATAAACAAGTTTATAGGATATTTTTGAATTAACTGGGTATATGAAAAATTTAGTTGGATTAAGGAAAATCCGTTTAAAACGGTGCTAATTTTTGACTATGCTATATGATATTAGTAATCAAAAATAAATAGAAAAATAAGAGATATGTTTTATTATATACTAAAACTTTTAAAATAGAGCTAAAAAAGATATATGTGAAATTTTCGTAACTTCTAAATTTAGCTTTATATTGTTAAGTTTGAGAAATTGGAAAGAGAAGATAATGAAGAAAAGATTAGATTTAATCCTTGTCGAGCGAGAATTTTTTGAAACAAGAGAAAAAGCCAAGCGGGAAATAATGGCAGGAAATGTTATCGTAAATGAACAAGTTGTTATAAAAGCTGGTACAATGTTTAAAGATAACGATGAATTAAATATCCGTGTGAAAGATAAATTGAAGTATGTCAGTCGTGGCGGATTAAAATTAGAAAAGGCTATAAAGGCTTGGGACTTGGATTTTTCAGATAAACTGGTTTTAGATATTGGAGCATCTACAGGGGGATTTACAGACTGTGCATTGCAAAATGGGGCAAGGCGTGTGTATAGTGTTGACGTTGGTAAAAATCAGCTTGACTGGAAATTAAGAAATGATGAGAAAGTCGTTTCGCTGGAAGAAATGCACATAAAAGATTTGAAGGAAGAGGATATTGAAAATAAAAAAGTTGATTTTATTGTAATAGATGTTTCTTTTATTTCTTTAACAAAAGTTATTCCATATTTTAAAAAATTTCTTGCACAATCTGGAAAAATTGTAATGCTAGTTAAACCTCAATTTGAAGTTGGAAGGGAAAAAATTGGAAGAAATGGTGTTGTTGAAAATGAAGAATATCATAATGAAGCAATAAAAAAAATTATTTCTTTTTCAAAAGAAGAAGGGTATGAATTAATTGGCGTGGAAGATTCTCCAATAAAAGGAGCAAAGGGGAATAAAGAATTTTTAATGTTAATAAAATCAAATTAAGTAGATAATACAAAATACTTAAAGGTTTTACATAAGTATAATTTAGGAGGAAAAATGAAAAAAAACAAAATTTTACAGGCGGTATTAGGACTGGTATTGGTGAGTATGCCTTTATTTGCGGCAACTACTATAATAAAAACATCAAGAAATGACAAAAATACAAGTGCTGGATATACCAAAGATTCAACAGAGCTAAACAGAATTGTAGATGTAATTAATATTATTGAAAATAATTTTGTTGGAAAAGAAGCAACACCAAGTAAAAAAGAACTTTATGAAGGAGCTGTTGCAGGAGTAGTAAGCAGATTAAAGGATCCTTACTCGGAATATTTGTCCAAGGCTGATTTAGCAGACTTTTCTGAAGATATGGAAGGGGAATATGTTGGAGTCGGAATGAGCATTAACAAGAAAAAAGGAGAAGCTCTTGAAGTTGTTTCACCATTTATCGGAAGTCCAGCTGAAAAAGTTGGAATTAAAATAAAAGACAAAGTTACAAAAGTTGATGGAAAAGACATTTTACCGCTTACAGCAAATGAAACAGTAAAACTTCTGAAAGGTAAGGAAGGTACAAAAGTTGATGTAGAAGTAGTTAGGGAAGGTAAAAAAGAGCCAATGAAATTTACATTGACAAGAGCAAAAATTAAACTGGAAATGGTTGAAAGCAAAATGCTTGAAAATAACATTGGTTATGTGAGCTTGTTAAGATTTGGAAATCACGTTGGAGCTGAAGTTGAAAAAGCAATTAAAGATTTGCAAGGGAAAGGAATGAAAGGACTAATCTTAGATTTACGTTCTAATCCAGGAGGATCATTACAGGAAGCACAAGATATCGCTTCACTATTTGTAAAAGAAGATTTAATTGTTTATTTGAAATATAAAAATGGACAACAAAGAAATTATAATAGAACTTCAAAAAATCTAGGTAATTTCCCATTAATCGTGTTGACAAATAAAGCAAGTGCAAGTGCCTCAGAAATTGTTACAGGTGCAATTAAAGATTACAAACGTGGGACAATCATTGGAGAAAAAACTTTTGGAAAAGGAATTGTTCAGCAAGTTATACCTTTAAGAACTGAAGATGCAATAAAACTTACTATTGCTCAATATTTCACACCAAAAGGAAATTATATTCATGAAAAAGGAATTGAGCCAGATATAGAAGTTAAAATGGAAGAGCTTCTTACGTTAAAAGGATATGCTAATGATAGTGAACAAGCTAGAAAAAATAGAGAAAAAGAAATAGAAGATATTATTATAAAAGATAAAGGTAAGGAAGAAGCCGCTAAAATTATTTCGGCAGGAGATGTTCAACTTAAAAGAGCAATTCAGGAAATGAATAAAAAAATAAAAAAATAAGAGAAATTAAAATTTAGGAGAAAAATATATGTTTTATGTTGTTGGTACACCAATTGGGAATTTAGAAGATATAACTTTTAGAGCGATAAAAGTTTTGAAGGAAGTTGATTATATCTTTGCAGAAGATACAAGAGTTACAAAAAAACTTCTCTCTCACTATGAAATCGAAAAAACGGTGTACCAATACCATGAACATAACAAACTTCATCAAATTACAAACATCATTAATCTTCTAAAAGATGAAAAAAAAATCGCACTTGTAACAGATGCTGGAACACCATGCATTTCAGACCCTGGATTTGAACTAGTAAATGAAATTTTAAAAGCTGGAATAAAAGTCGTTGGAATACCAGGAGCCTCATCAATTGTAACAGGTGCAAGCATTTCAGGGCTGGATATGCGAAGAATGGCATACGAAGGTTTTTTACCAAAGAAAAAAGGTAGACAGACACTTTTCAACAAATTAAAGGAAGAAGAGAGAACAATTGTAATTTTAGAATCCCCCAACAGAATTTTAAAAACTCTAAAGGATATAAAGGACTATCTGGGAGAACGTTACGTTGTAATTACAAGGGAACTTACCAAAATTTACGAAGAAATAATCCGTGGAAATGTTTCTGAAATTATAGAAAAGCTGGAAGAAAAGCCAATTAAGGGAGAAATTGTTTTATTTATAAGGGCAATAAATGATGATGGTATTTATTTAAAAAATCAATAAAAATATATTTTTTTAACGAATTGTTGTTAATAAATATTTTTTCTATAATTTATATGTTTTTTCTTTTTTATAAGGCAAAGGGGAACAATCGCCATCCCCTTTTATTTCGCAATATTAGTTATTTCAATTTCTTCAAATTATAATATCTGAAGATTTTGGCGAAAGTGCTACGCACTAATCCCCGCTCGTCTAAGCATTTTTTGAAAACAAAAATTAAACTCACTTCGCTCACTTTCGCAAATAAAAATTGATAAAACTTTACAAAATAAATTTATTATAAAGATTATGGCGAAAGAAACACATAAATGTGTTTAGTCGATTTAATTTCCAAAAAATCACGACATTTTGAGTTTAGATACAACGATTATTTTAGTAAAAATAATAAACGAAATCTAGTTAAAGAAAAAATAATAGTATAAAAGGGGAAAATATTATCTTAAATAGATTAAATGCATTTAAAATTAAAGAAAAAAATAAAAAATGAGAGGTGTATTAATGAGAAGAGTAGTTATTACAGGGATTGGACTGGTAACTCCATTGGGGACTGGAAAAGAAAAGGCTTGGAAAAATTTGTTGGAAGGTGAATGCGGAATTGATAAAATCACTCAATTTGACAGTTCACAGCATCCAGTTCATATAGCCGCTGAGGTAAAGGATTTTGTTCCTGAAAACTATATTGAAAAAAAGGAATTGAAGAAGATAGCCAGATTTTCACAATTTGCGATTGCGGCATCAAAGGAAGCGTTGGAAGATGCAAAATTGGAAATTACAGATGAAAATGCGGATCGAATTGGAGTAATTATTGGTTCAGGAATTGGAGGACTGGATGTAATTGAGCAGGAAGTGGAAAAACTTGTTACAAGAGGACCAAAAAGAGTATCACCATTTTATATTCCAGCGGCAATTTTAAATATGGCTTCAGGAAATACTTCGATTTATATAGGAGCAAAAGGGCCTAATAAAACTGTTGTTACAGCTTGTGCTTCAGGAACAAATTCAATTGGAGATGCTTTTCAGGCAATTTTGTTAGGAAAAGCTGATGCGATGATAGCTGGAGGAACAGAAGCAACAGTAACTCCATCAGGAATAGCAGGATTTGCAAACTTGAAGGCATTATCAACTAATCCAGATCCAAAAACTGCATCACGTCCATTTACAGCGGATAGAGATGGATTTGTACTTGGAGAAGGTGCTGGAGTACTAGTGCTGGAAGAATTGGAATACGCTAAAAAACGTGGAGCAAAAATTTATGCAGAAGTTGTGGGATACGGAGAAACAGGAGATGCTTTTCACATGACAGCGCCGTCGGATGGTGGAGAAGGAGCTGCAAGAGCGTTTAAAATGGCTTTGGAGCAAGGAAACATCAAACCGGAAGAAGTTGGATATATTAATGCGCACGGAACATCTACACCTGCAAATGACAAAAATGAAACTCAGGCAATAAAAACAACATTTGGAGAACACGCATACAAACTTGCTGTAAGTTCTACAAAAGGTGCAACTGGGCATTTATTAGGTGGAGCAGGAGGAATTGAAGCAGCATTTTTAGCACTTGCAATTTCAGAAGGAATTATGCCTCCAACTATAAATTATGAAAATCCAGATCCATTATGTGACTTGGATTATGTACCGAATAAGCCTGTAAAAAGAGATATTGAAGTAGGAATGTCAAGTTCATTGGGATTTGGTGGACATAATGCAGTTTTAGCATTTAGAAAATATAAATAGTTGTTTTAGGGGCATTTATGCCCCTTATATAAAAGTAGGAAATGACTATAATCTTTAAAAAATAAAGGAGGTGAAAATAAAGAAATGACTGCAAGAAAAAATTCTAAGGATTTGATGAAAAAAATTGAATATGAATTTAAAAATAAAAAATATTTAGAAGAGGCATTGACACATAGATCGTATTCTAATGAAGCTGAAAAGACGAGACGGTTTAATAATGAGAAATTAGAATTTCTAGGAGATGCCATACTAAATCTCATAACGACTGAATATATTTATGATTTATATGGAAAGAAAACAGAAGGAGAATTGGCTAAATTAAAGAGCCAGATTATAAGCGAACCTGTTTTTTCGACCATTGCTAGTGATATTAAATTAGGAGAGTATTTGTATTTAAGTAATGGAGAGATTATGTCTGGCGGAAGAAACAGAAGATCTATTTTAGGTGATGCTTTTGAGGCTTTGATTGGTGCGATTTTTAAAGATTCAGATTATTATACTGCGAAGAATGTTGCATTAAAATTTTTACTTGGGAAAATAAATAAATTGGAAGAAATAGAAGGAACTGGTGACTATAAAACAGTTCTACAGGAATTTGTGCAAGGTAAATATAAAAAAATGCCTGAATACAAACTACTTAGAACTAAAGGTCCTGATCATAATAAAGTTTTTGAAATCTGTGTAAGATGGAATGATAAAATCTATGGTATTGGAACTGGGAAAAGCAAGAAGGAAGCTGAAAAACATGCAGCAAAAGAAGCATTAGAAAAATTAAAGAAATAAAACTAAAATGCAGCAGTAAAAGAATAGGAGAACAAAATGAAAAAAGTAGCTTTGTATCCAGGTAGTTTTGACCCAATAACAAAAGGACATGTTGATATTATAAAACGTTCTTCAAATTTATTTGATAAATTAATAATAGGAATTTTTAAAAATTCTACAAAATCGAAAGCCTGGTTTTCAGACGAAGAAAAAGTTGAAATGATAGAAGAAATTTTAAAAAAAGAAAATATTAACGCCGAAATAAAAATTTTTAATGGATTGTTAGTTGATTTTATGTGTAAAGAAAAAGTAAATATTCTAGTAAGAGGACTACGCGCATTATCAGACTACGAATATGAATTACAGTTCACATTAACAAATAAAACTCTTGCAAAAAGTGAATTTGAAACAGTATTTCTAACTGCTTCAAGAGAATATTTGTATTTAAGCTCAAGTCTTGTGAAAGAAGTAGCACAAAATAAAGGAAATTTGAGTTTTTTTGTAACAGAAAATGTAGAAAAACGAATGATTGAGAGAGTAGAAAGTTTTAAGCGATAAATAAAAGATATTTTCTGTTTCACAGTTAATAAAAAGGAAAAAAAAATAATTTTGTTAAAAAAATTTGATAATATATACATTATAAATTTTGAAAATCAAATAAAAGAAGGAAAATTAATATATGGCTGTGAAAAAAGGGAAAACAAAATATATATGTTCAGAATGCGGTTACAGTTCATTAAAATGGATGGGAAAATGTCCAAATTGTGATTCATGGGGAACATTTGAAGAGGAAATTGATATAAAAAGTACCTTTAAAAATGTGGAATCACAGGAAGTTTCAATAAAGAAAATAACAGAAATTGAAATTGAAAAAGAATTTAGAATGGTAACTCCGTTTGAAGAATTTGACAGAGTTTTAGGCGGCGGACTGATAAAAGGGGAAGTTGTATTAATTACAGGAAGTCCTGGGATTGGGAAATCAACTTTTTTGCTTCAGCTGTCGCAGGAATATGCAAAAATAGGAAATGTTTTTTATGTTTCAGGAGAGGAATCACCACGGCAAATAAAACAGCGTGCAGAACGTGTCAATGTAAAAAGTGAAAATTTATATATTTTAAACGATACTAACATTGAAAAAATTGAAAGTGTCATTTTGAAAGAAAAACCGAAAGTAGTTGTAATTGACTCGATTCAGACGCTTTATTCTGAAAATGTAAATTCAATTCCTGGAAGCGTTACACAAATTCGTGAAACAACATTAAAAATTATTGAAATTGCAAAAAAAAATGAAATTGCATTTTATATTGTGGGACATGTTACAAAAGATGGAAAACTTGCAGGACCAAAATTACTGGAACATATGGTTGATGCGGTTTTGCAAATAGAAGGGGAAGAAAACAGCTATTTTAGAATAATCCGTTCAATAAAGAACCGTTATGGCTCAACAAATGAAATTTCTATTTTTGATATGAAGGAAAATGGAATTAGCGAAGTAAAAAATCCATCTGAATTTTTTATAAGCGATAGAGAGGAAAAAAATGTAGGAAGCATTATTGTTCCTATCTTTGAAGGAAGCCGTGTATTTTTGTTTGAAGTTCAGTCATTGCTAGGAACACCTAATTTTGGAATGCCGAGAAGAACGGTTGAAGGATACGATAAGACTCGTGTGGAAATTTTGAGTGCAGTCTTGTCTCGTTCATTAAAAGTGGATGTAAATTCAAAAGATATTTACATAAATATTCCTGGCGGAATTGACTTAAATGACAGAAGTTCTGATTTAGCAGTAGTTTTTTCACTTTTGTCTTCAATAAAAGGAATCCCGATAAGTCAGAAAATTGCAGCCATTGGTGAATTGGGATTACGGGGGGAAGTGAGAAAAGTTTCATTTATAAAAAATAGAGTAACAGAATTGGAAAAATTGGGATTTGCAGGAGTTTACTTGCCTAAAAGCCATAAAGCTGATTTTGAAAAGGAAAAGACGAAAATAAAGCTTAATTATATAAGTAATATAAGCGAGCTTGTCGAAAGGGTTAAATAGCCCAAAAAGTAAAAAGGGCGAAAGGATAAAAATATGTTAAAACAGACAGTTAGCGAGAAGAAAATATTAGAGTATATATTTGGTATAGTGGCACCAGGAACAGCTTTACGAGAAGCAATAGACAAGATTCAGGAAGCAAAACTAGGAGCTTTAATTGTGCTTGGAAACCCGGTTGATTTAAAGGATGTCATAGGAGGTGGATTTGAATTAAATACAGTTTATTCACCTCAAAAAGTGTATGAATTATCAAAAATGGATGGTGGAATAATTTTGTCCACAGATATAAAGACAATTTATGGTGCAAATATTCAATTACAGCCTAATTATTCAATTCAGACAGATGAAAGTGGCACAAGACATCAGGCGGCACATAGAGTTGCGCAGCAGAAAGGTAATTTAGTTGTGGCAGTTTCGGAAAGACGGAATAAAATAACAATATATTACGGGAAATTCAGATACATGTTAAATGAAATTGGGGATTTATTGACAAAATCTTCACAGGCGATAACAGCTTTGGAGAAATATTCAATTGCAATTGAAAAGAATCATGTTAATTTGTCCATACTGGAATTTGATAATATGGTAACTCTTTATGATATTGTTGAATGTGTCAGAATGTATGGACTGCTTTTTAGAATGTCTGAAGAGTTAATTGAGTATATGGCGGAACTTGGAAGCGAAGGACGGCTCATAAAAATTCAGTATGAAGAAATAATGCTAAATAAAAACGAAACTTTTAATGCACTGATAAAAGATTATCAGGTAAATAATGAAAAAGCGGAAAAAATTGGAGTAAGGTTAAAATCTTTGACAAAAGAAGAATTGCTAGATGATGAAAAAATAGTGAGTTTATTGGGATTTGATACAGATATTACAAATCTTGATGAAAAAATAGAACCGCGTGGTTATGGACTTTTAAGCAATATAACAAAGATAAGCAGAAAGGACAGGGAAATTCTTGTAAAGGAGTTTTCAAATGTTCAGTCTATTTTAATGTCAACTGCATCAGATATTGCGAAATTAAAAGGAGTAAGTAAATTTAAAGCTGAACATATTAGTAAATCATTGAAACGTATAAAAAATAAAACAATCGTTGACAGAGACTAAAATTTTTGACAACTTTTGAACTTGATTTTAAAATAAAAAGAGAAAGTAGGTAAAAATGGAAGATAAAAGAGTAACTGTTGGAGGACAAGCTGTTGTGGAAGGGGTTATGATGAGAGGGCCTAAGGCTATTGCAACGGCTGTTCGTAAGCAGGATGGAAGTATTGTTTATAAAAAAATAACACTTACTGAAAAAAATAATAAATGGTTAAAAGTGCCTTTTGTGAGAGGAGTTATAGCACTTTATGATGCAATGGTTGTCGGGACAAAGGAGCTTATCTTTGCATCAAATCAGGCTGGACTGGAAGAGGAGAAATTGACGGATAAACAGGTTGGGTTTACTGTTATGACATCGGTTTTATTGGGAATTGCCGTGTTTATGTGGCTGCCATCTGCTGTTGGAGGATTTTTCTTTAAAGATAATGTTTTAAAGGCGAATATTGTCGAGGCTGTTATAAAATTGGTACTTTTCTTGGGATATATTTACGGAATTTCGTTTTTGAAGGATATACAGCGAGTTTTTGAATATCATGGAGCAGAACATAAAAGTATTATGAATTACGAAATGGAAAAGGAATTAACACCAAAAAATGCAAAAGAATGTACAAGATTTCATCCAAGATGCGGTACAAGCTTTCTTTTACTTGTAATGTTTATTAGTATTTTAGTATTTTCAACAGTTGACTTGTTTTTTAAAGTTCCAACTGGACATTTTACGATGCTTCTTTATAAATTAGTGACAAGAATACTGTTTGTACCATTTGTTGCTGGACTTTCTTACGAAATACAACGTTGGACAAGTTATCATTTGGATAATATTTTTGCAAAAATAATAGCTGTTCCAGGAATGTGGCTACAAAAAATAACTACAAGCGAACCTGATGAAAGTCAGCTGGAAGTGGCAATTGTGGCTTTGAATGTGGCGTTGGGGAATGAAGTTACGAATGCTACGGAAGTTTTTGAATAGAATATATTGATTTTAGCACTCTTAAAGGGGTGCTTTTTGTTTTAATAAATAAAAATATCAAAATTTTACTAAAAAAATAAGCATTTTTTTACCCTCATATCAGTTTTTTACTCTTTTATTTTTGGAATATTGTGATATAACATAATAAGAAAGTTTATAGTATTTAAGCGTAAACTTAACAGAACAGGAGGATATAATAATGTTAGAAAAACTTTATGATAAATTTAAAGAGCTTTTTGGTTATGAAGCTGAAAGTAAATTTTTTTCTCCAGGGAGAGTTAATCTTATCGGAGAGCATACTGACTATAATGGTGGACATGTTTTTCCGTGTGCGATTCATAAGGGAACTTATGCTTTGGTAAAAAAGAGAGATGATAAAAAATTTCGTATGTATTCAGAAAATTTTGAAAATCTTGGAATTATTGAGTTTTTGTTAGATAATTTAGTAAATGAGAAAAAGCATAAATGGGTTAATTATCCAAAAGGTGTAGTAAAAATGTTTATTGAAGCTGGGTATAAGATTGATAGCGGATTTGATGTGCTGTTTTATGGGAACATTCCAAATGGTTCTGGACTTTCTTCTTCTGCTTCGATAGAAATTGTTACATCTATTATTTTAAAGGATTTGTATAATTTGGACATTGATATGGTTGAAATGGTAAAATTGAGCCAAAAAGCTGAAAATCAGTTTATTGGTGTAAATTCAGGGATAATGGATCAGTTTGCAGTTGGAATGGGAAAAAAGGACAATGCAATCCTGCTTGACTGCAATACATTAAAATATAGCTATGCACCAGTTATTTTAAAAGATGAGGTGCTTGTTATTGGAAATACAAATAAAAAACGTGGGCTTGCAGATTCAAAATATAATGAGAGAAGGGCTGAATGTGAAGAGGCTTTGAAGGATTTGCAAAAAGAGCTGGATATTCAGTCGCTAGGGGAACTTTCGGTTGAAGAATTTAACAAAAGTGAAAAACTTATAAAAAATGAAATTAATAGAAAAAGGGCAAAACACGCTGTTTGCGAAAATCAAAGAACAATAAAGGCTCAAAAAGAGTTAATGGAAGGAAATTTGGAAGAATTTGGACGGCTTATGAATGAGTCTCATGTGTCGCTTAGGGATGATTACGAAGTTACTGGAATCGAGCTTGATACAATGGTTGAAATTGCTTGGAATCAGGAAGGTGTAATTGGCTCAAGAATGACTGGAGCTGGATTTGGAGGATGTACAATCAGTATTGTTAAAAAGGGCGCTGTGGATAAATTTATTGAGAATGTTGGAAAGGAATATAAGGAAAAAGTTGGGCTGGATGCTGATTTTTATGTTGTAAATATAAGTGATGGAGCGAAAAAATTATGAATGTGTATATAGAAATAGAAAAATTAGTGGAATATTCGGTAAAAAATGGATTAGTTCTTCCAGAAGATAGAATTTTAGTTACAAATTTAATTTTAGACAGTATTGGAATTGTTGATTATGTAGAATTTTCATCTGAAGAAAGAAAAGAAATAGAAAAATATGTGGAAAATGTAAAATATCCGACAGAAATACTAGACAATATAACTGAATGGGCAGCTAGAAATGGTAAATTGATAGCCAATACAACTACATTTAAGGATTTATTAAATGCAAAAATAATGGGACAGATCTTACCAAGAACATCTGAAATTTCAAAAGTTTTTTGGGGAAAATATGGAAATGAAAATCGTGAATCTGCAACTGATTATTTTTATGAAATATCAAAACAGTCAAACTATATAAGAACAGACAGAATAGCTAAAAATATGTACTGGAATTACAAAAATAAATATGGAGAACTGGAAATTACAGTAAATCTTTCAAAACCTGAAAAAGATCCAAAAGAAATCGCAATGGCAAAAAATAAAGTGACTACAAATTACCCAAAATGCCTGTTATGTAAAGAAAATGAAGGATATTCAGGACATTTAAATCATCCTGCAAGACAAAACCACAGAATTATAAAGCTGGATTTGAATAGTGAGGACTGGTATTTGCAGTATTCGCCGTATACTTACTACAACGAGCATTCAATTGTATTTTCAGGAACACATCGTCCAATGAAAATTGACAAGGCAAGTTTTGAAAGACTGTTGAAATTTGTTGAGCTGTTTCCACATTATATGATTGGCTCAAATGCGGATTTGCCGATTGTAGGAGGATCGATACTAACGCATGATCATTTTCAAGCTGGAAGACATGAATTTCCGATGGAAAAGGCAAATATTTCTGAGAAAATAAAATTTAGCGGATATGAAGATATTGAAGCTGGAATTGTGAATTGGCCTTTGTCGGTTATAAGATTGAGAGGGGAAAAGGATAGGCTGGTTGAACTTGCAGATAAAATTTTGCAAAATTGGATTGACTTTTCTTGCGAAAAATTAAATATTTTTTCACATACAGATGGAGAACGGCATAATACGATAACGCCGATTGCAAGATATAAAAATGGAAAATACGAACTTGACTTGACACTAAGAAATAATTTAACAACACCAGAACATCCATTAGGAATTTTTCATCCCCACAGCGAACATCACAATATCAAGAAGGAAAACATCGGACTTATTGAAGTAATGGGGCTTGCAGTTCTTCCTGGAAGATTAAAATATGAAATGAGGGAAATTGAAGAGTTGCTAAATAATTGTAAAAATTATGATGATGCCTTTGGAAAAATGGAAAAAAATGAAAATTTGAAAAAACACGTAGAATGGCTAAAAATTTATATGAATGATAAAAATTTATCAGAATTATTGAATCGAGATGTGAATTTGTTTTTGAATAGTGCAGTTGGGGAAACGTTTTCACGGGTGCTTGAAGATTGTGGAGTGTTTAAGAATGATGAAAATGGAAAGGCTGGATTTTTGAAGTTTATTGAGAAAATAAATGAAGAAATCTGATAAAATATCTGACAATTATTTAATTAAAGTTCTCTATATAAAAATTTTAAAATAAAAAATACTACTATTTATTTGGTAGTATTTTTTTTTGAACTATTTTTCTGTAACAAAATTGACTTTATAGTAATTTTTGTAATAATTTCTATATTCTGTTGGGGAAATTTTGAATTTATGCCGAAAAGCTTTTGAGAAATAATTTGCACAGGAGAAACCTACATAGTCGGAAATTTTTTCAATTGAGGAATCGGTATCAAGAAGAAGTTCTCTTGCTTTTGTAAGGCGAGTTTGGATTAGATATTGCCCTGGTGAAATATTGGTTTCGGCTTTGAATTTTCTTGTTAAGTGAGATTTTGAAACGTTTACGTAGCGGGAAATGTCCTCGCTGGAAATTGGCTTTTGATAATTTTTTTTGATATATTTTTTTATTTCCTTTATCAATTCTGAATTTTTTTCTTTTTTCGTTACAAATAATGATGAAAATTCAAATAAAATATTGTAGGCATATTGCGAGCATTTGTAGATATCTGTTATTTCATTGTTTATGGAAGCATAGTAAAATTCCCAGATAAGATTTAGCAGCTTACTATTTTTTTGAAGTTTATAAATGCTGTTATTATTTAGGTTTGTCAGATTTTTTACAAATTCATCGGCTTCAATTGAAAATTCGATATATAAAACTTCCCAGAAATTCGAGTTTTGTGGTAAATAGTAAGCATGATTACCAGGAATTGTGATGAAAAAGGCTTCGTTTTTTCTTTGGGAATAGGTTTTATTGCCGATTTTTATTTCGCCTTGTCCGTTTAATGTGTACTGAAAAAGACAGAAATTTTTATCCTTTCTAGTTGAGCTGTCCCAGTAATAAGACTTGTCACTTATGCTGTGCCGTCCGATTGCACGAATGAAAACCATTGGAAAAGGTTTTTCAAAATCAAAAACATTCAAAATCCATTTTTTATCTTTTTTTAGCATTTTTTTACCCCTATATCAATTTTTTACTCTTTAAATTTAAAAATAATAAGCTATAATTGTATCGAAACATAGCTAAGCAAATTTTAAAAAGAGTATTTAAATACCTAAATTGATTTTAATATCTATAAATTTGGGTATTTAAAACTCAAAATATTGAAATATTTTTTCAATTAAATTATACAATATATTTTGGATAAAATAAAGATTTTATAAATAAAAAAATAGGAGGAATTTAATGAAAAAACTATTAATGTTATTTCTAATTGTAATGCTGATGCTTCTTAGCTGTGGCAAAAAAGGTAACAAAAATGAGCTTACCTTTGTAATCTGGGATAGACAGCAAGAACCTGCAATGAGTGCGATTGCAAGAGAATTTGAAAAGGAAAATCCTGGGATTAAGATAAAAGTTCAGGTAATAGGATGGAATGAGTACTGGACAAAGCTTGAAGCATCTGCAACTGGAGGGGCATTGCCTGACATATTCTGGATGCATTCGACAAAATTTTACGACTATGCTTCAAATAATATGCTTTTGGAAGTTGACAAGAATATTGACAATGGATTTAAGCATTATCCCGAACAGCTTGTAAAACTTTACCAATTTGAAGGAAAACAATATGCAGTACCTAAAGATTACGACACAATTGGAGTATTTTACAACAAGGAGCTGTTTGATAAAGCTGGCGTTCCTTATCCTGACGGTACTTGGGACTGGGCAGAATTTCTGGAAGTTGCCAAAAAGTTGACAAAAGACGGAGTTTATGGATTTGCGGCACCACTTAATGTTCAGGAAGGTTTCTGGAATACGATGTATCAAAATGATGGATATGTGTTGAAGGATAATAAATCGGGGTATGATATACAGGCTTCGCAGGAAGCGATACAATGGTGGGTTGACTTGAGCTTGAAGGAGAAAGTTTCTCCGACACAAAAGGACTTTGATGAAGTTGAGCCGTTCTCGATGTTTACTTCGGAAAAGGTGGCTATGATACAGCTTGGTTCGTGGATGGTGGGAGGAATTGAAGAAAATCCTGAATTTGCGAAAAAAATTGGAGTAACATATTTGCCAAAGGGGAAAAAACAGGCGACAATTTACAATGGACTTGCTTATGCAGCCGCAGCTAACACTAAAAATCCTGAAATGGTTAAAAAGTTTTTAGAATTTCTTGCTTCAGAAAAAGCAAATAGAATACAGTCAGAGAAAGTGGCAGCAATACCAGCTTATGAAGGAACACAGCAAGCGTGGATAGATCATAATAAAAATATGGATTTGAAAGTGCTTGTGGATCAAATAAAATTTGGTGTAATTTTTCCAATGTCTAAAGAAGGAGCAAAATGGAGAGTTTGGGAAGAAGAAATATTTGCACCGATGTTTTCGGGAAGAGTGACAGTAAAAGATGCAACTACGGAATATGCGGATAAAATGAACAGGCTTATGAAAGAAGAAAAATAAAAGTTAATTTGAAAAATATTTTAATTAGAGAGGTGGAAATATGAAAGCTACAAAATCAAAATATTTAAAAAACAAAAAAGCACTTGATTTTAGTTGGGGATTATTTATGATAGCTCCCACAATGATTGGATTATTTTTACTAAATATATTTCCGATATTTCAGACATTTTATTTGAGTCTGACAAAAACAGGAACATTTGGTAAATCGAGATTTATAGGATTTCAAAATTATATTGACATATTTAAAGACAAAATGGTAATGCAGTCTTTTGCAAATACATTTACTTATACAATTATTGTTGTTCCTTTGGGAGTATTTTTATCACTAGTTATCGCTGTACTTCTAAATTCAAAAATAAAAGGAAAGACAATTTACAGAACATTATTTTTCCTGCCAGTAGTTTCGGCCCCTGCAGCAGTTGCGATGGTATGGCGTTGGTTGTTTAACTCAAAATTTGGATTAGTAAACAATATGATAAGTTCGATAGGATTAAAAGGGCCTGACTGGTTATTACAGCCAAATACGGCGATGTTTGCGATAATAGTTGTGGGAATTTGGAGCATGATTGGGTATAATATGATAATTTTGCTGGCTGGATTGCAGGAAATTTCTCCTACATTTTATGAGGCTGCTGAAATAGATGGGGCAGGACCTGTCAAACAATTCTTTTCAATAACTTTGCCATTAGTTACACCAACATTGTTTTTCGTTGTAATTACAACATTTATTGGATCACTTCAAGTGTTTGATGTAATTTATATGATGATTGACAAGAAAAATGAGGCACTGCCGGGAGTTCAGTCTGTAGTAATGTTATTTTACAGATATTCATTTGAAAGAAATATGAAGGGTTACGGATCGGCAATTATAGTTTTACTTTTCCTTGTGATACTTGTAATAACGTTTATTCAGTTAAAACTTCAGAAAAAATGGGTACATTATTAGAAAGTGACTGGAAAAGGACAGTTTTAGAAAAAATTAATTAGAAGGATGTGATTGTGCTTATGAAAATAGGATATAAAGATAAAAGTAAAATTTTAATTCACTTTGCATTGATACTGACAGCTTTATTTATGGTAATTCCTTTTATATGGATGCTTCTTACTTCGTTTAAAACATTGCCTGAGGCTCTAGCAGTACCGCCAAAAATTATGCCAAAAAGTTTTCATTTTAAAAATTATAAAGATGCGGTAAGTTTATTGCCATTTTTCAAATTTTACTTTAATACAATAATAGTTATAGTTATAAGAGTCGTTATTTCTACGTTCTTTGCGGCAATGGCTGCATACGGATTTGCCAGAATTAAATTTCCTGGAAGAGATATTTTGTTTATGTTTGTGCTAATTCAAATGATGGTTCCTGGACAAATATTTATTATTCCGCAATATCTTATGGTGCAAAGGCTGGGAATGTTAAACAGTATATCAGCCTTGGTATTTCCAGGAATTGTAACTGCGTTTGGGACATTTTTGTTAAGACAGTTTTTCATGGGGCTACCTGACGAGCTGGAAGAAGCCGCTGTAATTGACGGAGCGAATAAATGGCAGATATTTGTTCACGTTATGCTGCCGCTTGCAAGATCGGGAATGATTTCTTTAAGCATATTTACAGCTTTATTTGCTTGGAAAGAATTGATGTGGCCGTTAATTGTAAATGCGGACATTGAAAAAATGCCATTATCAGCAGGGTTGGCACAGTTAATTGGACAATTTGCGACAAATTATCCTGTACTTATGGCAGGTTCAGTGCTTGCAATCATTCCAATGATAATAATTTTCGTAATATTCCAAAAACAATTTATAAATGGAGTAGCATTAAGTGGTGGAAAATAAAAAAGTACAAATTTGATTTTCAAGAAACGATATAATTAGAAAAATGGAGGAAAAATGATAAAATTTAATGAGAAAAACAGAGAATTTCATTTATACAACGAAAAAATAAGTTATGTAATAGGATTGCTTCAAAATGAGCAGCTAGGACAATATTATTTTGGAAAAAGAATAAGACATAAAGATGATTTTTCACATATGTTTCAGCGACATAAAGTAGAGCCGTCAATAACTCCGTCAGTAGATGGAAAAGGGTTCACACTGGATGCAATAAAACAGGAATATCCTGTTTATGGTACAAGTGACTATAGAGAGCCTGCATTGTCGATTTTACAGGAAAATGGAAGCAGAATTACAAACTTTGTTTATAAAAGTCATAAAATTATAGATGGAAAACCTCAGTTAAAAGGGCTTCCAGCAGTTTATGCAAATACTAATGATAAGGTGCAGACTTTGGAAATTACATTGGAAGACGAAGTTATTCAGACAGAGTTGATACTAAGTTACACGATATTTGAAGAATATCCTGTAATATTGAGAAATGCAAGAATTGTAAATAATGGAGCAGAAGAAATAAATATCGAAAAAATAATGAGTCTTTCGCTTGATCTTCCAGATTCTGATTATATGATAATGCAGCTTAGCGGTTCTTGGGCAAGAGAGCGTCACATAATAGAGCGTGAGGCAAAAAGAGGAATAACTCTGATTGACAGTAAAAGAGGAACAAGCAGTGCCTTAAACAATCCATTTATTGGGCTAAGAAGAAAGAATGCGACTGAAACAGAAGGAGAAATAATTGGACTGAATCTTATTTACAGCGGAAATTTTTCAGCGGCAGTAGAAGTCGATCAGTTTGATGTTACAAGACTGAATATCGGAATAAATCATTTTGATTTTAACTGGTGCCTTGAATCTGGAGAAGAATTTCAGTCGCCAGAAGCGGTGTTAGTCTATTCAGATGAAGGAATAAATGGAATGAGCAATACTTTCCATAATTTATACAAGGACAATCTGATAAGAGGGAAATTTAAGAATAAAACACGTCCAATACTTTTAAACAGCTGGGAAGGCGTATACTTTGACTTTAATGAGGAAAAAATACTCAAAATGGCAGAAGGTGCAAAAGATTTGGGAGTGGAGCTATTTGTACTGGATGACGGATGGTTTGGAACTAGGGATGATGATTTTCAGGGACTTGGAGATTGGGATGTAAATTTAGCAAAATTGCCTAATGGAATTAAAGGGCTAGCTGAAAAGATAAACGAAATGGGACTAAAATTTGGGTTATGGTTTGAGCCTGAAATGGTAAATAAGAATAGTAACCTTTACCGAGAACATCCTGACTGGATTCTATCAACTCCCCAAAGGCATGAAACACAGTCAAGAAATCAGCATTATTTAGATTTATCAAGGCCAGAAGTTGCAGAATATGTTTATGAATCTGTAGCCAAAAACTTGAGACAAGCAAATATTGAATATGTAAAATGGGATATGAACAGAACAATGACGGAAGTATTTTCATACGGAAGAGAAGCAAAAAGACAGAAAGAAACATGGCACAGATATTTTTTAGGGCTTTATTCGGTTTTAGAAAGACTGGTTACAGAATTTCCAGATGTACTGTTTGAATCGTGTGCAAGCGGAGGAAATAGATTTGATGCGGGAATGCTTTACTATATGCCTCAAACTTGGACAAGTGATAACAGTGATGCGGTAGACAGATTAAAAATACAATATGGAACTTCAATCGTATATCCAGTACCAGCGATGGGAGCACATGTTTCGATTACTCCAAATCATCAGACAGGAAGAAATACTAGCCTTGATATAAGAGGAAATGTGGCAATGTTTGGAACGTTTGGATATGAACTCAATCCAAAAGATTTGTCGGAAGCTGAAAAAGATGAGATTAGAATACAAATTGAGGAATTTAAGGGGTATCGTGAGTTAATGACGGCTGGAGATTTTTATAGAGTGAAATCGCCTTTTGATGGAAATGAAGTGGCATGGCTTATAGTAAGTAAGGATAAAAAAGAGGCAGTTGTTGGATATTACAGAATACTTATGCCTGTAAATGACGGATTGCGAAGGGTAAGGCTTACAGGACTTAATCCAGAATTTGACTATAAAGTTGAAAAGAAAAAGGCAAATTCTTCTAAAAAGATTGAATTTGAAAAAGTTGGCGGAGATGAGCTTATGAATTTTGGACTTTTAGTTGGGACAAATGATGAGCATAGAAATATTGAGGGAGATTTTTATACTGAATTGTATCATTTAAAGTCTGAATAAATAAAAATAGAAAAAATGGAGGAATATAAATGGCTGAAGTAAGATTAAAAAAAGTGGAAAAACAATATCCAAATGGTTTTAAGGCAGTTCATGGAATAGATTTAGATATAAAAAATGGGGAATTTATGGTGTTTGTAGGGCCTTCAGGCTGTGCAAAGTCAACAACTTTGAGAATGATTGCAGGACTTGAAGACATTACTGGTGGAGAAGTTTATATAGGCGACAGACTAGTTAATGATGTTCCTCCAAAAGACAGAGGAATATCAATGGTTTTCCAAAATTACGCACTTTATCCGCATATGACAGTTTATGAAAATATGTCCTTTGGGCTAAAATTGAAAAAAACTCCCAAAGATGAAATAGACAGACGTGTAAGAGAAGCCGCTGAAAAGCTTGAAATTACAGAATTACTAGATAGAAAACCTAAAGAAATGTCAGGCGGACAAAGACAAAGGGTAGCTCTTGGAAGAGCAATTGTGAGAAATCCAGATGTATTCCTGTTTGATGAGCCACTTTCAAATTTGGACGCAAAATTAAGAGTATCAATGAGACTAAGAATTACACAGCTTCACAAAGAATTAAAAACAACAATGATTTATGTAACGCACGATCAGGTTGAGGCAATGACAATGGGAGATAGAATAACAGTAATGCGTTCAGGAAGAATAATGCAGGTTGATACTCCATTAAATTTATACCATTATCCAGCCAACAAGTTTGTAGCAGGGTTTATCGGCTCTCCAACAATGAATCTTGTCGATGGGGAATTAAAAGAAGAAAACGGAAAAATATACTTCTCATTAGACGGAACATTAATAGAAATTTTAGGAAAAAAAGCCAATAAATTAAAATCGCACGTTGGAAAAAGAGTTACATTTGGAATCCGTCCTGAAAATATAGCTGTTACTGAAAAAGAAGACAGTATTTCTAAAAAAGGAAAAGTGAGCGTTGTGGAACAAATGGGAAATGAAGAATATATTTATTTCTCGCTAGGAAATTATCAGCTGACTTGTCGAATGAACGTGGAAGGAATTGATGATTTGTCAAATCAGAAAGTAGAAAAAATATTTAGATTTGATATGACAAAGGCACATATTTTTGATATAGAAACTGAAGAAAATATAAGTTTGTAATCCAAATAGTTGTTTATATATTTGATTAAACTCAGGTAGCTTGGAAGTTATCTGAGTTTTTAATTATTTTCAAATGATTAAAATATAATTTTCACTTTTTAAATAGAATCTAGTATAAACTAATCTGTCGAAGCATTTTTCTGTGCTGGCAAAACTGTTTTAGCATAGCGAGCTTTTTGTCAGTGCAGAAAAATGTCATAGACTGGCCAT